>JAABUU010001173.1_pt1 | contig 46427 bp, 41 predicted proteins | sample 5559301 | NCBI WGS metagenome assembly JAABUU01 (sample SAMN10711884, study PRJNA513360) | rock metagenome | isolation source: Antarctica rocks | place: Antarctica: Victoria Land, Richard Nunatak white | reverse complement strand
CGATACCTACGACGACATCGTCGATGCGTGCTGCGCTGCCTGGAACTGGTTCACCGCACAGCCGGAGCGCGTCACCTCAGTCGGAACCAGAACGTGGGCATGTGTCAGTCAATGATGCCGGGCGTATGAGACCCTGCTCGTGGGAAGCGGGCGATGCCGGCACTCAGGCCTCGCCGGCATCCGCAGCAGCGGGGCGAGCGGAAAGGCGGCAGCGCACGCCGCGGCTATGGCCCAGAAGGCGGCGGCCGAGACCGTCGGCCGGTCGACAAGCAAGGCTGGGCTCTCCCTCCGCTGCCGTTCCAACGATCCAAAGGGATCATCGGAACTTTTGGCAGCTCCGCCCAGATCCGTCAGGAGCGAGCCGCTTCTGGACCGGCTTGGTTTAAGTAGTAGATTTCAAAGGCGAGCCTTTGGCGGATGAGGCAGAGCCTCAACCTCGCCTTGCCGTTCACCGATCGAGGACGCCCTGGCGCCGTCCTGAATCCAGGGCGTTCTACAGGCGGGCATGGGCAGCGGCCAGGGTTGCGACGGCCGCCTGCAGGCAGGCCAGCGTGCGTCTGGCCGCCGCCAGCGCTGTGGCGTCCGGGTCTGCGGTGTCGCCGATCTGCTGCTCCAGGTCGGCAGCGTCCTTGCCGAGGCTGTCCCACACCTCCTCGATGCGGGCCTGGGCCGCGGACGCGCTCATGTCCTGCTCGTCGGCCCAGGCCGCGACGATGCGGCCCACGGCCTCCGCGATCCGCGCCCGAGACGCGCCGCCCGCCGCAAGCCGGCCGAGCTGATCCAGGGCATCCTCGGTGGGGGAAAGCGGGGTCGGATCCATCCAGAGCCTCTGACGTGCCGCCACCGTCCGGGGTGTCTACGGGGAGGGCCCGCAGATGCTGGACGCGGCGCCCGACGAGTTCAAGCGAAGGCCCTCGGCACGAGCGCCAGGCAGCAGGCAAGGCTGGACTCTCCCTCCGCTGCCCATTCTAACGGCCCAAGCGGGCCGTCGAAACCTTTGAGCAGCTTCGCCCAGACCCGCCAGGGGGAAGCCCCCCTAGACCGGATTCTCTTAAGTATCGGATTCCAAAGGCCTGCCTTTGGCGGATGAGGCAGAGCCTCAACCTTCCTTCCCGCCTCCGACAGGCCAGCCACAAGCGTCAGTCCAGGCACGTGACGGGATCGCCGGGCCGCACCGTGCCCTCGGCAAGCACCGCGGCGTAGACGCCGGCGCGGCCCTCGTGCCGCTGTCCCACGCACTTCAGGATCTCCCCGTCCAGCGCGGCGGTGTCCGGGTCCAGGGCGATCATCTTGCAGCGCGGGTCACGGTCCAGGACCGCCACCGTCGCCCGCTCGCCGAGGCGCAAGGTGCGGCCGACGAACCCGTCCTCCGCGAAGCCCGGCGCATCGGCAAGGTCGAGGACCACGTTGGCGCGGAAGCGGCGCGCCTCGACCGCCAGCCCGCTCTCCGCGCCGACCTGGCGCGCCGTCTGCACCGACAGCAGCGACACCGGGCGGCAGTCCGTCATCGCGTGGTGCGAGTGCAGCAGGCTCAGCACCTGCCCCTCTCGCGCACCCTGGCCCAGCCACTCCGCCAGGGCGGGATCGTCAAGGGCGAGGCGCTCGCCGGAGGGCAGCGATACCTCGACCGCCGCGTCCTCCGCGCTGCCGTAGACCGGGGTGAGGCCGGGCGGGGCCGCCTGCGCCTCGGCGAGGTTGGGCGGCGCCGCCATGCGGTCGGGGTGCAGGAACGCCGGGCAGCACAGCAGCATCTGCTCGCGCTCGCGCGCGGTGAGATAGGGGAAGCGCGGGTGCGCGAGCGAGCTGCGGAACGCATGGATGCGGTCGCCGTACACGCCGGCATAGCCGAGAAAGGCGGAGGGCAGGCGCTCGCCGGCCATGCTCTTCACCGGGTAGCGCCAGACGCTCTCGACTCGGCCGACCTGGGTCATGGCGTCACCGGCGTGCGAGGGGCGTGGAGGCGGGAGTCGTCGGCATGACGTGATCCTTCAAGACAGGCAGCATCAGGGCTTGTATCAACGGCTTTTCAGAGTGGCCGGGCAAGCAAGCAAGGTTGAGGCTCTGCCTCAAACTCCGCCAAAGGCAGGCCTTTGGAATCCACTACTTAAGTGAAGCCGGTCCAGGGGCGGCTCGCCCCTGGCGGGTCTGGGCGGAGCTGCCAAAGGTTCCGACGATCCGCTTGGATCATTGGAATGGCAGCGGAGGCAGAGCCCAGCCTTGCTTCCTGACAGGTCGTCATCAGGGGCCGCTGCTTTCGCACATCCGGTGCTCCCACTCACGTCGGCACCGCCAGAATACGCCGGAACAGCGGCACGGCCAGCAGCAGGACCAGGGCCGCCGCGCCGATCAGGCCCGCGTGGAGCAGCCAGAAGCGTTGCGCCGGCATCGTCGCCAGCAGCCCCGCGAGCCAGCTCACCAGCAGGTTGGAGAGGAAGAGGTGCAGCGCGTAGGCGTTGACCACCGTGGCGCCCAGGCCGCGCGGCGCGGCGCGGGAGTAGAGCGCCAGGCCCACCGGGTAGAGGTTGGAGAAGCCGATGTCGTTGACGACGTGGAACGCCAGCCCCCAGCCCAGCCCGACCCGGTGCCCGCCCGCCACGCGGGCGGAGGCCGCGGCCAGGACCAGCGGCGCCAGCGCCAGGATCACGGCGCCCACCGCCATCTTGGCCAGCTCGTGCGGCTCGCGCCACCGCCTGGCCCAGGCGCGCCAGAACAGCATCGAGCCCAGCAGGGTGGGGACGCCGACCAGGGCGTCCAGCGACAGCAGCCAGCTCACCGGCATGGTCCTGCCGGCGAAGACGAGCGCGTAGCTGTCGCGCCCCCACACCAGGTAGGCGTTGAAGATCTCCATGTTGCCCACCGAGGCGACGGCCAGCACCGGCAGCAGCGCGCCCAGCGCCGCCATCGCCTGCCACTCCCGCCCCGTGAGGCGTGCCGGCGCCGCGCCGGTGCCCTGGCGCGGCCGCGGCGTCTCCGGCGGCAGCAGGCGGCGCCCGGCCAGGTAGGTCGCCAGCCCGAGCAGCATCCCGACGCCCGCGGCGGCGAAGCCCCAGTGCCAGTCGTACGACTCGCCCAGCGTGCCGCACACCAGCGGCGCCAGGATGACGGCGACGCTCGTCGACAGCGAGTAGAGCTGGAAGGCGTCGGCACGGCGCATGTCGCCCGGCCCGTACAGCGCGCCGACCTGCGCCTTGAGGCTGCCGGCCAGGCCCATGCCCGCGACCAGGCAGGCCAGGGCGATCAGGAAGCAGGCCTCGAACGCCATCAGGAAGTGGCCAGCGGTCATCAGGGCGGCCCCCAGCACCACGGTGCGCGTGCGGCCGAGCAGGCGGTCCGCCAGCAGGCCGCCCAGGATCGGCGTGGCGTAGATGAGCGCGGCGTAGAGCCCCATGATGGTGGCGGCTAGCGCCTCGATGCCGAGCGGACCGTAGACGGCGCCGAGTGCGACACGGAACGGGCCAAAGCCCAGCACGTGCTCAACGTGGCCCGGCCGCAGCAGCCGGCCGGTCATGTAGAGCACCAGCAGGGACTGCATCCCGTAGAACGAGAACTCGACCCAGCCCACGGTGCCCGCCAGGATGCCGAGCGCGCGCGGATGGCCGAAGAAGGCGCGGTCCGAAGGTGCGATCGTGATCGTCCCGGTCGTCATGACGCCGCCCGGGGTGCGGGCCGTCCGCAGCGGTCGCACGGCAACCCGGGGACGCATCGGCTTGCGCGCGTCGCACGGCCGGTCACGGCGCGGCGTTCCCGATGCGCCCGAGGTCCAGCACACCCTTGGCGCCCCAGCCCTTCGTGCCCGGCGGCACCTCCGGGCGGAACTGCTCGTAGAGGCGAAAGCCGGTCCGGTTCAGCTCCGCCGGCGGGAGCGAGTCGGCCAGCGCCTCCATCGCCCTGCGCACCGCCGGCAGGTGGTCGCCGAACGCCTTTTCGACGTAGGCGCGCGCGGCCTGCGGCGAGGCCGCCCTGTCGTGGTCCAGGGCATGGTCGCTGCCCGCCCGCTCCACGACCGGCACATCCCGCCCGAGCAGGCGCACCGTGCGTGCCGCCTGCTTCGGCGCGGCCGGTTTTTCCGTGTGCTCGCCCCTGTCCTCCAGGCCGATCGAGCGCGCCTTGACGCGGGCGCTCGCCCCGGCCACGGCGCGGCCCAGGGTGATCGCCGCGTCCTCGTCGTGCCCGAGGCGCTCGGCGACGATCGCCGCCCACAGGGTGAGCACCGGCGCGCGGTTCACCCGGATCACGCCCTCTTCGTCTGCCATCCATTCTCCTTGCTCATCCTGTGCCCTCGACTCTTCGAGGTGCGCCGCCGGCTCACAGGCATCATGCCGGACCGTGCCTCGATGCCAACCGCAGCGTTCGCCCGGGTTCCGCAGGCGCCTCCGCGAGCCCACGATGCCATTGCGCCTGCGCCGGGTCGCACTCGGCCGGATTTCGGCGACAGGCTCCGTGGAGCGGGAGGGCGGGCGATGATGCGAGGCGGCGTGGCGCGGTTCGCGTGGCCGGGCGGATCGCGGTGATCGGCGCGCCGCCTGTCGTGCCGGAGCTAGACGTGTCGGACCTCGCGCGGTCGCTGGCCGCCTACGAGGGCGTGCTCGGCTTCGAGTGCCGCGTGACCCGGCCCGAGGAACGCTTCGCCTACCTGGTGCGCGAGGGCGCGCACCTCATGCTGCAGGAGGCGGCCGGTCCGGGGCGGCGCTTCCGCACGGCGCCGCTCGCCCCTCCGTTCGGCCGCGGCGTCAACCTGCAGATCGAGGTGTCCGACGTCGACGCCCTGCACGCTGCCGTGGCGCGCTCGGACCTCGTGATCCACGTCCCCCTGGAGGAACGCTGGTATCGCCAGGCGGACGAGGAGGCCGGCGTCCGCCAGTTCGTGGTGGCCGACCCGGACGGCTACCTGCTCCGCTTCGGCAGCGACCTCGGACGGCGTGCGGTGGACAGGGTCGTGAGCAACGCGGCGCCCATTTGGGCTCGGCCGCGGTGATCCTAGGCAAGCGAAAGGCCGTGCAGTGATCCGCGCTCTGGTGCCGCATTCGGACCGGCCGGTCATGCGACATCGGGGCCACGACCGGCCTCGACACTCTTGGGGTCCTGCAGGCCTCCTTCTGATTGGAGTTCAGGCGTCATGCGAACGCATGTGATGTATCAGGTCGATGCCTTCACGAACCGCGTCTTTGCAGGCAATCCAGCGGCGGTGCTGGTGCTGGAGAAGGACTGGCTTTCCGACGACCTGATGCAGCAGATCGCGGCCGAGAACAATCTGGCCGAGACTGCCTTCGCGCGTCCGAATGCCTCGGCAGGATGGGACCTGCGTTGGTTCACGCCGGTCCAGGAGGTGGATTTCTGCGGCCATGCCACCCTCGCGACCGGACACGTGCTGGCGACGGAACTTGGCCATTCCGGGACCCTGGTGTTCACGACGCGCGTCGGCGAGCTTCGGGTCGAGCGCTCCGGCGACGCCTACGTCCTCGACCTCCCGGCCTTTCCTCCGGAGCGGTTCGAGGAGCCGTCCGACATCCTGGCCGAGGTATGCTCTGCCGGCTGGCGCACCGCGTTCCGAAGCTTCGAGAACGTCTTCGTCGAGCTCCCTGACGAAGACGCCCTGCGCGCGTTCGCTCCGGATCTGGAACGAGTGAAGATGCTTTTCCCCTTCGGCCTTTGCGTCACGGCGCCCGGAGACCACCACGATTTCGTCTCCCGCTATTTCGCGCCGGGCGCCGGCATTCCCGAGGACCCGGTGACGGGTGGCACCCACGCCACCCTCGTGCCTTACTGGGCGGACCGACTCGGCCGAACGGAACTGGTGGCATTCCAGTGCTCGAAGCGTGGCGGCGAACTGAGATGCAGGCTGGATGGGTCTCGCGTCCGGCTTACGGGACACGCCGTCACGTTCATGAGCGCCACGATCCGATTGCCGTGCTGATGCATCCTGCCCTTCCCTTGGCAAGGACGTTCGGCGTTCCTGGCTCGGAGCGTGCACCCTGATCCGGGAGGGCTTGCGATCCAGGCGGGCCGAGGCGTGGCACGGCCTGACTGTGCCGGACGTTGGATTTTGCTTGAACCGCCGCCGGACACTGACTTGGCAGCAAGCAAGGCCAGGGCTCTGCCCTGGACCCGCCAGGGCGAGCCGCCCTGGACTGGCTTCCTTAAGTAGTGGATTCCAAAGGCGAGCCTTTGGCGGAGTTTGAGGCAGAGCCTCAACCTTGCTCGCTTCCCCGGTCACATTCACAGGCGGTCGGCACGGCTTCGTCCCCGTCCCGCCCGCAGGGCTTGCACCAGGGTGGACCCGCCCCCCAGGGTGGGACCGCCGGGACGGGGCCTGATGCCAGTCCCCCGCGGCCCCGGGACAGCGCCGACATGCACGACATCCTGAGATACCTGTCGGGCAGGCGCCTGCCCGCGCTCGGCCGCTACGGGGTGACGGTCCTCGGGATCGTCCTGATGACGCTGATCCGGCTGGTCGCCCCGCTCGATGCCGCGCCGTTCCTCCTCTACCTGCCGCTCATCTTCCTCTCGGCGCTCGCGTTCGGGTGGCGCGCCGGGCTGCTCGGCGTGCTGCTCTCCGACGTGCTGGCGGCATACTTCTTCCTCCACGACGACTGGGTGCCGCGCTTCGACACCGCGCAGGTGATCGCCCTGGTGCAGTACCTCATCGTCGGCGGGGCGATGGTGGCGATCTGCGATGCGCTGCGCGGCGCCATCCTGGAGAACGAGAAGAGCGTCGCCGACCTGGCGCGCAGCCGGGCCTCGCTGCAGGTCGCCAAGGACGAGGCGGAGGCCGCCAGGGAGGCGGCGGAGGCGGCCAACCGCGCCAAGAGCGCCTTTCTCGCGAACATGAGCCACGAGCTGCGCACCCCGCTCTCTGCGGTGATCGGCTATAGTGAGATGCTGGAGGAGGAGGCCGAGGAGATGGGGCAGGCCTCCATGCTCGCCGACCTCGGCAAGATCAGGTCGAACGCCAAGCACCTGCTCAGCCTCATCAACGACGTGCTCGACCTCAGCAAGGTCGAGGCCAACAAGATGGACCTGTTCCTCGAGGACACCGAGGTCGCCCCGTTCCTGCGCGAGGCGGCGGCCACCGTGGACAGCCTGGTGCGCCGCAAGGCCAACACCCTGGTGCTCGACCTCGCGCCGGACCTCGGCGTCATGCGGACCGACGTGGTCAAGCTGCGGCAGTGCCTGTTCAACCTGCTCAGCAACGCGGCGAAGTTCACCGAGGGCGGGCGCATCACCCTGGCCGTGCGCCGCGAGGCCTCTGCCGGCGGCAACCGGCTGAGCTTCGCGGTCGCTGACACCGGCATCGGCATGACGCAGGAGCAGCTCGGCCGCCTGTTCCAGCGCTTCGCCCAGGCCGACGAGACCACCACCCGCCGCTTCGGCGGCACCGGGCTGGGCCTGGCCCTCAGCCGCGCCTTCGCGCGGCTGCTGGGCGGCGACATTTCGGTGGAAAGCACGCAAGGCAAGGGCACCTGCTTCACCCTGCGCCTGCCCGCCTCGGGCCCGGAGGAAGTCTTCGACGCGGCGCAACAGCAGGCGATCGGGCCGGAGGTCGCGGCGGCGCAGATCGTCGGGGTGGAGGCGGGCGGGGCGGAGGCGGGCGGGGCGGAGGCGGGTGGCCAGGATCGCGACCTAGTGCTGGTCATCGACGACGAGGCGGCGCAGCGCGAGCTGATGACGCGCTTCCTGCGGCGGCAGGGCTTCGCGGTGCGCACCGCGTCGGACGGGCGGACCGGGCTCGAGCTCGCGCGCAGCCTGGCCCCGCGGGTCATCCTGCTCGACGTGATGATGCCGGGGATGGACGGCTGGTCGGTCCTGGAGGCGCTGAAGGCGGACGCCGCGACCGCGAGGGTGCCCGTGGTCATGGTCAGCTTCGTGGCGGAGGCGTCCACGAGCGCCGCGCTCGGCGCCGCGGACGCGGTCTGCAAGCCGGTCGACTGGGGGCGGCTGAAAACCCTCATGGACCAGTTCCACGGCAGGGGCAGGGACGTGCTGGTCGTGGACGACGACGCCGACATGCGCCAGCGCCTGCGCAGCGTGCTGGAGCGCGGCGGCTGGACGGTGGCCGAGGCGGGCGACGGGGCGGAGGCGCTCCGGCAGGTCCTGCACTCGCCGCCGCACGTGATCCTGCTCGACCTGACCATGCCGGTGATGGACGGCTTCGCGTTCCTGCACCGCCTGCGCGAGACGCCGGGCTGCGCAGACCTACCCGTGGTCGTGCTGAGCGCGCGCGACATCAGCGCCGCGGAGCGCGAGGACCTTGCGCAGGCCGACTGCGTCCTGCGCAAGGGCGACGCCAGCATGCAGGACATCGCCGCCGAGATACGCCACCTGGAGCACCGGGCCTGACCGGATCGGCGACTGCGAGGCGACCGGCCCCTGACATCGGTCTGTCAGAAAGCAAGATTGAGGCTCTGCCTCAAACTCCGCCAAAGGCTCGCCTTTGGAAACCACTACTAAGTAGGGGCGGCTCGCCCCTGGCGGGTCTGGGCAGAGCCCAGCCTTGCTTTCTGACAGGTCGTTGGCATTAGCGCCGCCGCGGGCCGCACCATGTCCTCGCCTCACCCGACACGAGCCATCCGTTGACCCGCACCCGCTGCCTGACCCGCGCCCTGCTCGCACTCCTGTCTGTCGCGGTGGCGCCCCCGCCTGCCCGCGCGCGCACGGTGCCGGGCTTCGGCACCGTCTCCTTCCAGACCTCCTGCAAGCCCGCCGCGGAGGCCGCCTTCGAGGTGGCGCTCGCCCGTCTGCACGATTTCGACGGCCCGGAGCAGGCCTTCCGCGCCGTCGCCGCCGCCGACCCGCACTGCGCCATCGCGTGGTGGGGCGCCGCGATGACGGTGCGCGGCAACCCGCTCGCCGGCGCGCCGGACCGCGCCGCGCTGCAGGCGGGGCAGGCCTACGTCGCACGGGCGCTGGCCGCGGGGACAGCGAGCCCGCGCGAGGCCGGGCTGATCGCCGCGATGGCGCGCTACTACCGCGACCCGGGCGAGGACCACGCCGCCCGCACCGCCGCCTACGAGGCCGCCATGCGCCGCCTGGCCGGGCAGTACCCGGACGACGCGGAGGTGCAGAGCTTCTTCGCGCTCTCGATCCTGGAGGCGGTCGACCTGACCGACACCACCCACGCCCGCCAGATCGAGGCCGGGCGCATCCTGGAGCAGGTGTGGGCGCAACACCCTGACCATCCGGGGGCGCCGCACTACCTGATCCACGCCTACGACTATCCGCCGCTCGCCGCCCGCGCCCTGCCCGCCGCGCGCCGCTACGCCGCCATCGCGCCCGCCTCCATGCACGCCCAGCACATGCCGTCGCACATCTACTCGATGCTTGGCCTGTGGCAGGACTCCATCGCGGCGAACCGCGCCGCCGCCAGGCTGATGGCGCCCAACGCCCACCCCGCGACGGCGTGGCTCGACGCGGCCGACCCGCACGGCATGGACTTCATCGCCTACGCGCACCTCCAGCTCGGCCAGGACGCGGCGGTGTCTCAGGCGCTGGCCGTGGCCGCCCCGTCCGAGGAGCGCACGCTGGCGACGGCCCGCTTCCTGCTCGAACGCGGCGACTGGGACGCGGCGGCCGCCATGCCTTATACGGGACTCTCGTCGTTCGAGGACGTGACGGTGCGCTTCGTGCGCGCGCTCGGTGCGGCCCGCAGCGGCCGGCCAGCGGCGGCCCGCGAGGAGGTGGCGGCGCTGCGCAGGCTGCGTGCGCCGGTGCTGCGCGACGAGGGCGGCTACTGGGCCGGGTTGGTCGACGTCTACGCCGGGGCGGCCGAGGCCTGGGCCGACCACGCCGCGGGCGACGACGCGGCCGCCCTGGACCTGATGCGCGCGGCGGCCGACCGGGACGACGGGCGCGAGAAGCACATCTGGCTGGAGAACAGGCTGCTGCCGATGCGCGAGCTGTACGGCGACCTGCTGCTCGACCTCGGGCGCCCAGGGGAGGCGCTGGCGGCGTTCGAGGCCAGCTTCGCGACCGCCCCGAACCGGTTCAACGGCTTCCTCGGCGCAGCCCGCGCCACGCGGGCTTTGGGGCGGGAGGACGAGGCGCGCCGTCGCTACGCCGAGGCCGCGGCCCTGGTTACGCAGGCCTCGCCGGGGCGACCCGGGATCGACGAGGCACGGCGCTCGGCAAGCCCGTGACCGCACGGCGGCCAAGTGACTGAGGCAGGAAGCAAGGTTGAGGCTCTGCCTCAAACTCCGCCAAAGGCAGGCCTTTGGAATCCACTACTTAAGTAAATCGGTGTCCAGAGGCCTTGGCCTTTGGCGGGTCTGGGCGGAGCCCAGCCTTGCTTGCTGGCTGGCCGGCGGCCTCATGGAAAGCGCTCGCCCTCGAGGCTGCGTGCCGGGTCCGGGGCGATGACGCCTTCGGGCGAGTCCTGGACGGCGTCGCGCTGCCCCACGTGCTGCGTGAACAGTGCGACGCTCTCGCCCAGGCCGCCGCGGCTCAGGGCGTCCAGGATGTCGCGGTAGACGAGGTGGCTGGGGTAGAGCTGCGCGGGCGGCGTCGCGAACCAGCGCAGGTCCCCGGCCTCCGGGGTCTCGTCGCCCTCCAGGACACGCCGGCCGGGGGTGCCGCGCAACGTCGCCCGGTAGCAGAGCGACAGGGAGTGGCCCCGGTCGTCGAAGATCTGGACCAGCGCGACCGGACCGTCGCTCACCGCGACGTCGCAGCCGAACTCGTCGCGGGCGCAGGCGGAGATGCGGTGGCCGACCTCCTCGCGGTGGCGGATGATGCTGCCGGGGACGTGCCACCCGGTGCCGAACGGGTCATCGCGCCAGGCGAGCAGGACGCCCCTCGCCTCGTCGTGCACCAGCAGGTCCACGTTGGGCGTGGCCATCACCTCGGTCACGAAGCGGAACAGCGGCCACGGCAGGTCGGCGCCGCGCCCCGCCAGCCTGGCCAGGATGGCTTCGAGCGTGCGCAGCTCCTCGTCGGTCAACGCCTTTTCGCCGGAGCCGGTCATCGGGTGCCTCCCTGTGTATCGGGCTGGACGCGCCAGCCGGGGCGAGCTTAGCGCAGGCGCGGCCGGAAACCTCTCCTGTGACCGACGGGTCCGGCGCGCGACCGGTGAAGCAAGGTTGAGGCCCCGCCTTCAAGCATGGGCCTCAAACTCCGCCAAAGGCAGGCCTTTGGAATCCATTACTTAAAGGAAAGCCGGTCCAGGGGCGGCTCGCCCCTGGCGGGTCTGGGCAGAGCCCAGCCTTGCTTCCTGCCTGCGCTCAGGCGGACGCGGGACCCCTGCTGTCCTTTCCTCTCGACACGGGCGGCGGGATGCACTCTCAACGGGGTGGGAACGGGAAACGGAGGCCTGACTGCGATGCCGAACTCTACCGCTGATGTCGCGCCGCCGTCGTCCGTCCCGGCCGGCCGGGCGGAGCCGGCGCGCCCGCCCACGGCGATGGCCCTGGCCGCGCTGGGCATCGTCTACGGCGACCTGGGCACCAGCCCGCTCTACACCTACCAGACCATCGTCGCCACGGCCGGCGGCCATCCGAGCGTCGCCGACGCCCTGGGCCTGCTCTCCCTTGTCGTCTGGTCGCTGATCGTCACCGTGTCGGTGAAGTACTGCCTGATCGTCATGCGCGCGGACAACCACGGCGAGGGCGGCATCCTGGCGCTGATGTCGCTCATCACCGGGCGCGCGGGCAGGACGGCGGCCGCCCTGACCGCCATGGGCCTGTTCGGCGCGGCGCTCATCTACGGCGACGGCATCATCACCCCCGCCATCTCCGTGCTGAGCGCGCTCGAAGGCATCAACGTCGTCACCGACGCGTTCAAGCCTTACGTGCTGCCGGCGGCGCTGGTCATCCTGGTCGCCCTGTTCGGGCTGCAGACCTACGGCACGGCCCGCATCGGCCGCGTGTTCGGCCCGGTCATGCTGGTCTGGTTCGCGGTCATCGCTGTGCTCGGCATCATGGGCATCGCGCGGCGGCCGGACGTGATCGTGGCGCTCGACCCGAGCCACGCGATCGGCTTCCTCATGCGCCACGGCTGGAGCAGCTTCCTCGTGCTCGGCGGCGTGTTCCTCGCCCTGACCGGCGGCGAGGCGCTGTACGCCGACATGGGCCACATCGGGCGCGCGCCCATCCGCCTCGCCTGGTTCGCCCTGGTGCTGCCCGCCCTGCTGCTGAGCTACGCGGGGCAGACCGCGCTGCTGCTGGAAAATCCGGCGCTCGACGGCAACCCGTTCTTCAAGCTGGCGCCGGACTGGGCGATCGTGCCGTTCGTGCTGCTGGCGACCGTGGCCACCGTCATCGCCAGCCAGGCGATCATCACCGGCGCCTTCTCCCTGACCCGGCAGGCCATGCAGCTCGGCTGGTTCCCGGGCCTGGTCATCCGCCAGACGTCGGACGAGGAATACGGCCAGATCTACGTGCCCCTGGTGAACTGGGCGATGATGACGGCCACCCTGGCGCTCACCTTCGGCTTCGGCAGCTCGGACCGGCTGGCCGGAGCATACGGCGCGGCGGTGTCGACGACGATGCTGCTGACCACGGCCCTGCTCTACAACGTCATGCGCGACGTCTGGCGCTGGTCGCTGCCGGTGGCGGCGGCGGTGAGCGGCGTGTTCGTGGTCGTCGACCTCGCCTTCTTCGCGGCCAACATGCTCAAGCTGCTGGAGGGCGGCTGGATCCCGCTGCTGCTCGGGGCGCTGATCTTCCTCGCCATGACCACCTGGCGGCGCGGCATCAGCGCGTTGCGCGGCACGCTCGTCCGGGGACAGGACACCCCCGAGCAGTTCCTGGCCCGGCTCGAGGAGGGGCGCATCCCGCGGGTGCCCGGGACGGCGGTGTTCCTGAGCCGCACCGATGCCCTGGTGCCGCCGGTGCTGGTCCGCCACGTCGCGCAGTTCAAGGCGCTCCAGGAGACGATCGTCGGGCTGACCGTGCGCTTCGACGAGGTACCGCGTGTCGCGCAGTCCGGGCGGGCGCAGGTCCGCAAGGTGGCCGCCGGGCTGTGGCACGTGACCATCCACTACGGCTTCATCGAGATCCCTGACCTGGCGAACGACCTCCTGGCCGCCCGGGACCATGGCTGCCCGCTCGACCTCGACGACGCGGTCTACTTCGCGGCCCACGACGAGGTGGTGGGCAGCGCCAGCCACCCGCGCCTGTCCTCCTGGCGCCGTGTGCTGTTCGCGTTCATGTACCGCAACGCGCTTCGCGCACCTGACCGTTTCGCCCTGCCGCCCGACCGGTTCCTGGAGATCTCCCGCCAGGTCGCGTTGTAGGGGCTCGGGGCCGGTGTCGGTTCGCGAGCCTGGTCCCTGTGGCTGGTGCCGCATCGTCGCGCGCGCGGCCGCAGGCAGGCCGGCCAGCCCGGGAAAACCGTGTGTTTCCCGTGCGCTAACCCGGCGCCGCAGTTGGATCCGGTCGTTGCGATGCCCATCTCCATGCCTCGGGAACATGGAGAAGACAGATGCGGTTGCACCCTCTCGTCGCACGGGGCCGGGTGGTCGCGGCCGGCCGGATGCTGGCCGGCCTGGATCAGGAGCAGCTCGCGGCCGAGGCGGGCCTGTCGCCCTCGACGGTGTCCAAAATCGAGCTGGGACATAGGTCGGTGCGGGCGCAGACCTTCCGCGCGGTGCTGCAGGCGCTAGACCGCCTGGGCGTCGACGTGGCGCAGAACGGCCGGACCGGACACCACTCTGCCGGCACGAGCTACGCCTGAGGCGACGCGGCCGGCGCCTTGGCACGGCGGAGGCGCATAATGCCGGCGACCCTCGGTTTTGATCTTTTAGAAAGCAAGGCTGGGCTCTGCCCAGACCCGCCCCTGCTTCAAGGCGGGGGCGAGCCGCCCCTGGACCGGCCTAACTTAAGTATCGGTTTCCAAAGGCGAGCCTTTGGCGGAGTTTGAGGCGGAGCCTCAACCTTGCCTGCCTTGCCGTCCGCCAGGAGACCACGTCCGATGCCGCCAGCCCACGGCCTTCCTCGCGCGTCACCCCGCGACGCCGGCGTGGGCACGCCGCCCCCGGGCAGCAGGCCCGCCGTCGCCAGCCTGCCGCAGGCGACGGGGGCTCACCGCCACCTGCAGCAGATCATCGCCGGCCTGTCTGACGGCGTGATCCTGATCGGGCCGGACCAGAGCGTGCGCTGGGCGAACGACGCGGCGCTGGCCATGCACGGCGCCAGGACGCTTGCCGAGCTGGGTGCCACGGTCGCGGAGTACCGGTCGAGGTTCGTGCTGACCCAGCGCAACCGCCACTCCTTGGCGGACGGCGACTCGCCGGTCGACCGCCTGATCGGCGGCGAGGTGTTCGCCGAGGTCGTGGTGGCCGTGACCCGCGCCGACCGGCCGGAGCTGCACTGGGTGCACAAGCTGCGCAGCTTGGTGCTGAACAGCCCCGACGAGGTGCCGGAGCTGCTGGTCCTGGTGATCGAGGACGTCACCGGGCAGTTTGAGGCGGAGGAGCGCTTCGAGCGCACTTTCGCGGCCAATCCCGCGCCGGCGGTGATCTGCCGGCTGTCCGACCTGCGCTACGTCAAGGTCAACGCCGGCTTCCTGGAGATGACCGGGTTTGCCCGCCAGGAGGTGATCGGCCGCTCCGTCTACGACCTCGACGTGCTCGCTCACGCGGAGAGGCGCGAGGCGTCGGTCGCCCTGCTCCGCGAGGGCCGCACCATCCACCAGCAGGAGGCCTGCGTCCCGGTGCAGAGCGGGGGCGGCAGGTTCGTGGTCGTGGCCGGCCAGCCGATCGAGCTGGCGGAGCAGCCGTGCATGCTGTTCACCTTCATCGACCTGCACGCCCGCAAGAAGATGGAGGACACGCTGCGCCAGAGCGAGGAGCGGTTCTCGACCGCCTTCCGGCTGGCACCCGTGCCGATGGCGGTGGTCTCGCTCGACGACGGGCTGCTCCTCGACGTCAACGAGGCGTTCGCCGGCATGACCGGCTACTCCCGCACGGAGCTGCTGGGCCGCAGCACGGCCGAGGTCGGGCTGTGGGAGAGCCCGGCGGCGCGCGCCGAGCTGCACCGCCACTTCGACAGGACCGGGAGCGTGCGCGACCACGAGATCAGGATGCGCACCAGGTCGGGCGACACCCTCGACAGCCTGGTCTCCGCCGAGCGGGTGAACATCCTCGACAAGCCGTGCATCCTCAAGATCGTGCAGGACATCACGGAACGGAAGCGATCCGAGACGGAGCTGTTCACCGCGATCGAGACGGTGATGCAGGACACGTCCTGGTTCACCCAGAAGGTGATCGAGAAGGTCGCTGTCCTGCGCAGGCCCGAGGGCGCGTCGGGCACGCGCCAGGAGCTGGAACAGCTCACGGAGCGCGAGCTGGAGGTGCTCGGGCTGCTGTGCACCGGCGCCGGCAACGACGCGATCGCGGAGCGGCTCGGCGTCTCCCGGCACACGATCCGCAATCACGTCTCGGCGATCTACGACAAGATCGGCGTGCACAGCCGGGGTGCCGCGATCGTCTGGGCCCGCGATCGCGGCCTGATGACCCGCGCGGGCGGCAAATCCGCCGCGTCGAAGCCACGCACGCCTCCCGGGTAGCCTTCCTGCACCACGCGACGTAGCCCAATCGTCTCTGGCGAACCATGGCGGCGTGGGCTGGATTGCCGCGCACGCCGGCAGACCCGGCCCCGCCGCAGCCCTGGCACGAGACCACGGTGATCCCCGTGGTGGAAGAGGTCGTGGCCGTCGAACGCAGGCCGGTCCTCAAGGAGGAGGTCCGCCTCGGGCGCGTCCAGGTGACGCAGCGCCACCGTGAGACGGTGTTGCTGCGCACGCGGCAGGCAAGTGTCCACGGACTGCCCGTCGAGACTACGGAGGCGGACCCGTCCGCCGCTGCCCCGGCGGTGATGCAACCATCAACCAGGAACCAAGACGAATGAGCGAAGAGACCATTGTCGCCGTCTACGACACCGCCGCGCACGCGGCCGCCGCAGCCAGCGACCTCGTGAGCACTGGCGTCCCGTCGGGCGCCATCACCCAGCACGCCAAGGGCGGCACGATGTCCGGCGCGTCGACCACGTCCACCGCTTCGGCGCAGGGCGAGGGCTTCTGGGCCAGCCTGTTCGGCGGCGAGCCCACGCAGGAGCACGACACCGGCGTGTACGACCGCAGCCTCGCGGGCGGCTCGACGCTGCTGACGGTCAAGGCGCCGGCGGATCACGTCGCCGCGGTCCTGGCCACGCTGGAGCGCCACGGCCCGATCGACATCGACGAGCGCGGCGCCAGCTACGCCGGGACGCAGACGCTGAAGCCTGTGGTTCGTGACGCCGCGACGCCTGCCGCGACGGACGGCAAGATCCAGCTCGCCGAGGAGTCCCTCGTCGTCGGCAAGCGCGTGGTCAACCGCGGCACGACCCGCATCCGCCGCTACGTGGTGGAGACCCCGGTCGAGGAGCAGGTGCGCCTGCACAGCGAGAAGGTCGTGGTCGAGCGCCGGCCGGTGACGGACGCCCGCCCCGGCACTGTCGACTTCTCGGACAAGACGCTCGCGATGACCGAGACCGACGAGCAGGCGGTCGTGTCCAAGACCGCCCGCGTGGTGGAGGAGGTCGGGCTGCGCCGCGAGGCCGCCGATCGCACCGAGACCGTGCGCGACACCGTGCGCCGCCAGGACGTCGAGATCGTCCAGGAGCCGGCCACGACCACGACGGGCGGGCTCGCCGGCACGTCGACCACCCCGGTGAAGCCGAGGATCTGAGACCGGCGGCCAGCAAGCAAGGCTGGGCTCTGCCCAGACCCGCCAGGGGGGAAGCCCCCCCTGGACCGGCTTTTCTTAAGTAAGGGATTCCAAAGGCCTGCCTTTGGCGGAGTTTGAGGCAGAGCCTCAACCTTGCTTGCTGCACCGGCCACCGCCATACGACACGTCGAAGCAACGGTCCCGGGCAGCGCTGCGTCCCGGGCCTTTCATCTGGAAAAACCATGTCCGGCTCATCCTATCGCGACTCTCCCAATGGGGGCGCAGCGGCGCTCGGGACCACCACGCTGCTCGGCGGGAGTAGCGGCGCGCACACGCACCGCCGCATCTCGTGGGCGGCGATCTTTGGCGGTGTGATCCTGGTGGTGGTGGTGCAGGTGCTGCTGGCCACGCTGGGCGCCGGCATCGGTCTGGGCACGGTCAACACCAACGCCGGCACCACGCCGGACGCCAACAGCTTCGGCATCGGCGCCGGCGTGTGGTGGCTGCTCGCGAGCTGCGTCGCCCTGTTCCTCGGCGGCTACGTCGCGGCCTGGCTCGCCGGCATCGAGATCCGCTTCGACGGCATGCTGCACGGCCTGGTGACCTGGGGCATCGCCACCCTGCTGACGATCTACCTGCTGTCGTCCGCGGTGGGCGGCATCATCGGTGGCGGCTTCTCCGCCCTGGGCGGCGTAGCCTCCGCCGCCGGCAGCGGCCTCAGCTCCGCGGCCAGGCCGCTGGCGCAGGCCGCCGGCGTGTCGCCGGACGCGATCCGCGACCAGGCGCAGTCCTACCTGCAGCCCACCGACCCCGACCCGGCCACGATGACGCCGCAGGACGCGCAAAAGGCGGTCGCCAGCAGCCTTGCGACCTACGCCAAGGGCGGGCCCGACGCCGCGGCCGCCAAGGAGCGGGTGATCGCCATCATGGCGGTGCAGATGAAGGTGAGCCACGACGACGCGGCGAAGAAGTTCGACGACGCGCAGGCCAGGCTGCAGCAGGCCAAGGCGCAGGCGGTGCAGACCGCCAAGGACGCCGCCGACGCCAGCGCGGCTGCCGCGTCCAAGACCTCGTTCGCGGTGTTCGTCGACTTGCTGCTCGGCGGCATCGCGGCCGCGATCGGCGGATCGCTCGCAGTGCAGCGGCGCATGGCGGCGGTGACAACCGGGCAACGCGTCGTCTGACGCCCGGCCAGAGCGTTCAACCCCAGTTTCGCAAGGACACACCATGGACGAGAACCGGATCGAAGGTTCGGCCCGCGACATCGGCGGCAAGCTGCAGGACGCGGTGGGCGGGCTGACGGGCGACACCTCCACCCAGGTCCGCGGCAAGGCCAACCAGGTCGCGGGGCAGGCGCAGGCCACCTACGACAAGCTGGCGGACCAGTTGCAGGAGATGACGCAGGACCAGCCGATGACTGTGCTGATCTCGACGCTGGGCATCGGCCTGCTGTTCGGCTTCCTGCTGGGCCGCCGCTGACACCAGCGGCCCTTGGGCGAGGCAAAAGGCCGGCTTTTGGAAACCAACACCTGAGTCATGGGTTCCCAAAGGCCTCAGACCTTTGGCGGGTCTGGGCAGAGCCCAGCCTTGCTTGCTGACAGACCCATTGGGCAAAGCTGAGGAGCGAAGCCAGGGCCTGCCGATGCACGAGAGATGGCGCAGGCTGTCCTGTCCACGGTCGTGGCCGCACGCGGCAGGGTCTCGATCCGATCTACCCGGCTTCCGGGGGTCGTGGCCGCTGCGGGGGACAACGATGCGTGTTGCGCGAACGATGATCCTGCTGGGCCTCGCGGTCCAGGGCTGCGCCGTCCAGGCGCCGAAGATCGATGTGCTGCAGGCGCGGCTCACGTCGCTCGGCGTGCTCGACCAGCAGGTCCAGGTGCAGCTCTGCGTCAGCAATCCGAACCGCCGGGAGCTGGCCTTCTCCAGGGTGACGGCCAATGTCGCCATCGGCGGCGAGCGGCTGGCCGCCGCGGTGAACGACACGCCGGTCACGCTGCCGCCCCTGGGGTCTGTGTCGCTGCCGTTCACGGTAGACACCACCACCCGCAACCTCGGCGACCAGCTCGGCGGCATCCTCAGGAGCGGCGCGCTCCGCTATGACGTGTCCGGCATCGTGGTGCTGCGCGACTTCTCCGTGGTCGGCATTCCCTACTCCGTCTCTGGGCGGGTGACGCCGCAGATGGTCGCGGGCGGGCTGATCGGCATGGCCGGCGAGCCTGACGCTCCCAGCCCGTGCGGGCCTGCCCCAGGGGCCGCCGCCGCGTCATGAACCACCTCGGGGTCGCGGGACCTGACCTTCAGCCATCGCCGGACCTCGCAGGGGCCGGTCCGCAACCAGGGATGGGCCGATGAGCATCACACCACTGCCGGGCCGGTCCCAGGCCGGGAAGCCCGGATCGGCGCGGGGCAAGTCCGCCAATCTGACGCTCGCCTGCGCGGCTGAACTGATCGGCACGTTCCTGCTGGTGCTGGTCGCCACGGCGGTCGCCACGGCGGCCGTGCAGGGCAAAGGGACCGCGGGGCCGGCCTACAACTCGCTGGCAATGGGTCTGTCGTTCGGCCTGATCCTGATCCCGATCGTCGCCTCGATCGGCCAGGCGAGCGGCGCGCACGTCAACCCGGCCGTCACCCTGGGCCTCGCCGTCGCGGGCAGGTTCCCCTGGCGCTGCGTGGCCCCCTACTGGGTGGCGCAACTTCTGGGCGCAATCGTGGCGGCGCTGCTGGTGTGGGCGGCATATGGCCACGGCGCCTATGTCGACGCGCATCTCGGCGCGCCGTCGCCCGCGAACGGGGCGAACGCACTGCAGGTGCTGCTGGTCGAGGCGCTGATCGCGTTCATCCTGGTGTTCACGGTGATCTCGACCACGACCGACCCGCGCGTGCCGGCCGGCACCGCGGCGGTGGCGATCGGGTTCTCGCTGGGGGCCGGCGTGCTGCTCGGCGGGTCCATCAGCGACGGCGCGGGCAATCCTGCCAGGGCGCTCGGGCCGATGATCGTCGCCGGGACCTTCCCGGTGTGGGTGTTCTACACCATCGGGCCGCTGCTGGGGGCCGTCGCGGCGGCAGGCGCCTTTCGCTTCGTGGGCATGGCGAGCCCGCCGAGTGCGGGAGACTGACGAAGCAGGCAACGTTGAGGCCCCGCCTTCAAGCATGGGCCTCAAACTCCGCCAAAGGGCTCGCCTTTGGAATCCATTGGTTAAGTGAATCAGTGTCCAGAGGCCTTGGCCTTTGGCCAGGGCCTTGAACTCATGTGGCGGAGGGTGACAGGCGCGTTTTCGTTGACGGAGCGTCGCTTCTCGCGCAGCCGGTAGCCGTCGCCACGGATGATTGGCACGTGGCTGTGGTGCAGCAGCCGGCCCAGGATCGCGGTGGCCACACCTGATCGCCCGGACCCGTGGCCCGGCGCCCATCCCGTTCAGCCTTCCTCGCAGGCCGGCGCCCGAACTGGTGTCGGTCGCATGGTGGAGCCCGGCTGCCCGTGGCTGGACGGCTACAGCGAAGCGGCGCGTGCTAATCCTTTCTCAACACAGAACCACCCATGATGTCTCGCCCACGGTGTCTCACCGACACTGAAGGATTTGACGGCGTGGGCAAGGAACCCTCCGACCATGTGCCGTCGCGGCTAGGTGTCATCCTGGAAAAGGCTCGAAAGTGGGGGGAAAGGCGTTGTGCTTCGAGGAGCAGGTGCTCACGAACGTCGGCCGTACTGCACCGGTGATCTCGCCCGAGTGCCAGCTTGCGAGGCCTTCCCTGTCTCCCGAGACCCTCGTTCCTCCAGGCCGTGAGTCTGTGGACCGGCCCGACAGCGGGTGTGCGGCTTGCGTCGACCGTTCGCGTCCGGTCCTGGAGGCCGATCTGGAGGTGGCGCTGGAACGCGGTGAGTTCGAGCTTCACCTCCAGCCGATCGTCAGGCTCGCCGATGGCAAGATCAAGGGCTTCGAGGCGCTGGCCCGCTGGCAGCGACCCGGAAGCGGCATGGTCATGCCGTCGGACTTCGTGTCCGTGCTCGAGGAGACCGGGCTGATCATCCCGTTCGGCGCGTGGATCGCTCGCGAAGCCTGCCGGATCCTGCAGGAGTGGCAGTGCCGGTATCCGGCAGCCGAATGGCTGTCGCTGAACATCAACCTCTCGGCGCGCCAGTTCGAAGACCCGCTCCTGTTCGACACCATATGCGGCGTGGTGGACGAGGCCGGCCTGCAGCCGTCCTGCCTGAGGCTCGAGGTCACCGAAAGCCTGATGATGCGCGACCCCGAGCACGTGGCGGCGGTGTTGCGTCGCCTCGCCGCGCTGGGGTTCGGCGTCAGCCTCGACGATTTCGGCACCGGCTATTCCTCGCTCGGCCATCTCCAGGCCCTTCCCGTCGACAGCCTCAAGATCGACCGCTGCTTCGTGACAGGTCTTGAGACCGAAGGCGGCAACCTGCGCATCGTGCGGGCGATCCTCGGCCTCGCGGCGTCGCTCGGCCTGAGCGTCGTCGCCGAGGGGATCGAGAACGCGGAGCAGGCCGCCCTGCTGGGCAGGCTCGGGTGCAGTCACGGGCAGGGATACCACTTCGCCCGCCCGCTCCCTGTTCACGAGGCGGAAGCGTTGCTGACGGGGCAGCAGGTCCACCCCCTGCAGTCAGCCGGCCCCATTGCCCGCGAGCCCCCTGCCGAGGCTCCGACCGTGTCGGGTCCGCGGTCACGGTGGGCCGGGCGCGCGTGTCGTCGCCTGGCTTCCGCGATGGCCGGTCCGGCCGGGCGGGAACCCGAGTCGTCCAAGGCGGAGCTGATCGCTGCGCCCGGTTCGCCCGACGCGCCACCGGCGTCCGGCCGGGCAGACGTCGGATACGCCCGCAGTCTCGCGGCCTTGGCGCCGTTCGCGATGGCGCCCGTCCTCATGGCGCTGCATGCCGGGCTTGTCGTGGCCCTGCCGGGGATGCATGGCTTCGTGAGTTCCGCTTGCCTGGCGATCGGGCCAACCGTGGCGTCGGCGGCATGCTGCCGCGCGGCAATCGTTGCTGACGCCGAGTTGCGCCCGAACTGGCTGCTCGCAGCTCTCGCTTTCCTGTTCTGGGCTGTCGGCTCCCTGCTCTCGTTGTGGATTCCGATGGACACGTCGGCCGGACCGGTCGACTTCTCCTACTTCCTTTGCAGTGTGGCACTCCTCCTGGCACTCACGGTTCCGGAGATCGAGCGTCCCCGCCACCTGTTTCTGCTGCTCGACGGCTTGCAGGCGCTTCTCGGCGCCGTTCTCGGCTATACCGTGATCTTTGGCGCGGTGCCGTTCTCGTCGCAGCAACTGACGCCCCTGTCAGGGCTCTCCATCCTGTCGATCTACGACGTCGAGAACGCCTGCATGGCGGCGCTCGCCTCCTTGCGCTTCTTCGGTGGCAACCGCTCCCCTTCGCGCCACCACTTCGACCGCGCCATGCTTCTGTTCACCCTGACTTTCGGCGTCATGGGAAGCGCGTATGACCACATGGCGCCGTCGGATTCCTCTCCGCTGGACGTCATGCTCGACCCGGCCTTCCTTCTCGTGGCGGGCGCAGCAGGGCTTGCGATGCGCAGGTTGTCGGAGACCGACAAGTTGCGGACTCCGTTCACGGCGTTCGTGGACAGTATCGGCCCGGTGTTCCTGACTGCGGCACTGCTTGTGGTCGGCGCCTGGATTGCACGGCAGCAGGTTGTTCCAGGAATCGTAAGCATCCTCGTTGCCGTAGCCATCTACGCGCTTCGGGCGTCACTCCTTCACGCTCGCTGCCTCGTCACGCAGCAGGACCTACGGCAGGCCAAGGACCGACTCGAGCGGCTCAGCCTGGAGGACGGGCTGACCGGGGTCGGGAACCGGCGTGCCTTTGACAGCACCCTATCCGCCCTGTGGGCCGAGGCGGAGCGGGCCGGTGCGCCTCTGGCGGTTCTTTTCGTCGATGTGGATTTCTTCAAGAAGTACAATGACAGGCATGGGCATCTCATGGGCGACAGGTGCCTTGTCCATGTTGCCGAGGTGCTTCGGGACGTGACTGGCCCGCAGCGTGGCTTCGTCGCGCGCTATGGCGGGGAGGAGTTCGCCGTTTTGCTGCCGACCACCTCGGGAAAGGCCGCGCTTGCCACAGCGTCACGTGCCCGGCAGGCAATCGCCTCGCTTGAACTGGTGAACCACTCGGGTGTCCCGGCTCCGGTCACGGTGAGCATCGGTTTCGCCCTCTCGACGCAACTGCGCAGCGAGGAGGCGCTCCTGCTGAGGGCCGATGACGCGCTCTACCGGGCCAAGCGCAAGGGTCGCGACCGGGTCGAAGCCGAGGCGATGGACATGCTCCAGGCCTGAACGATCGGGAGCATCGGCGGCCCGCGACGTTGGCCTAGTCCAGTCCGCGAGCTCTCCAGCCCCCGCCATCGCCTATGACTTTCGTGCTGCGGTTGCCGTCAGCGCTGGGACCGCGCAGAGCAGCGTGTCCTGGGGTTTCGGTAATAGCCAGACCAAAGGCGCGCTTCAAAACTTGAACGGCCATGATTTCTGGAAAGGCAGATCAAGTTTCTGATCCCAAGGCAATCACCAAATGCTCGTGGGGCAGGCGGCAATCCGATGAAAAGCAGCAATACCGTGCATCAACGACCTCCGGTCGCGGCTTTCATGGCCGTTGCATGCGATGCATTCTTGCCGCAGGGCGAAGCTGCATGGCTAGATCGGTTCCGTCGAATGCCCCGGAGCCGTCCATGCCAGCCCCCACGGCCCAGCTCAGCGCGCGCGGCCTGCGCAAGTCCTTCCCGGGCCGCGGCAGCTCCACCGAAGTCCTCGCCGGCCTCGACTTCGACATTCACGAGCGCGACTTCGTCAGCATCATCGGCCCCAGCGGCTGCGGCAAGACGACCATCTTCAACATGGTCGCGGGCCTGCTCGCCCCCGACAGCGGCAGCCTGACCTACCGCGGCGAGATCGTTCCCAATCTGCTCGGCCGTATCGGCTACATGATGCAGAAGGATCTGCTGTTTCCCTGGCGCACCGTGCTGCAGAACGTCCTGCTTGGCCTCCAGGTCCGCGGCACAAGCGAGGCCCAGGCCCGCGACACTGCCCGCGAGTACCTCTCCACCTTCGGCCTCTCCGGTTTTGAGAACAGCTACCCTCGTACCCTGTCCGGCGGCATGCGCCAGCGCGTGGCGCTGATCCGCACCCTCATCATGGACCCCGACATCCTGCTGCTCGACGAGCCGTTCTCCGCGCTGGACTACCAGACCAGGCTCTACCTGGAGGGCGTGCTGCTCGAGGCCGTGGAGACCTTCGACAAGACCGTGATCCTCATCACCCACGACATCGACGAGGCGATTGCCCTGTCCAAGCGCGTCGTCGTCCTCTCCGCTCGCCCCACCACGGTGAAATCAGTGCACGACATCGCCATCCCCCGCGGCTCGCCCATCGAGGCCCGCAGCCACCCGTTGTTCTCCGAATACTTCCACACCCTGTGCCGCGAGCTTGACATCCAGACCAGTCGCGCCGCATGAGCGCCGCCGCCGCCCGTGCGCCCGCGTCCGTCCGCCGCGCCTCCTTCACTCCGTCCGCCCTGGCGCGGCTTGACACCGGGCCGGGTCGCGCTGTGCTCCAGCTTGGCGCCGTGGCCCTGTTCTTCGCGCTGTGGCAGGCCGGCGTGCGCGTCGGCTGGGTATCGGACTTCCTCGTGGGCGCGCCCACCGGCATCTGGCGCGCCTTCCTGCGCGCCCTGCTCGACGGCACGCTGCTCACCGACACCGCCGTCACCGTCTACGAGGCCGTGCTCGGCTTCGCGATCGGCACCGCCGCAGGCTCGCTCTGCGGCCTGGCGCTGTGGTATTCGGCATTCGTCGCGCGTGTCACCGAGCCGTTCATCGTCGCGCTGAACAGCGTGCCCAAGATCGCGCTGGCGCCCATCGTCATCCTCTGGTTCGGCACCGGGCTGGTCTCCAAGGTGGCGCTCGCGGTCTCGCTCACCGCCCTGGTCGCGCTGATCGCCGCCTACCAGGGCGCCAAGGACACCGACCGAGACCTGCAGTCCCTGCTCGTCTCCATGGGCGCCACCAAGCACCAGGTGTTCTGGAGCGTCATCGTTCCCGCAAGCCTGCCGGCCATGATCGCGACGTTTCGCATCAACATCGGCTTCAGCCTCGTCGGCGCTGTCGTGGGCGAGTTCATCTCCTCCAGGCGCGGCCTCGGGCACCTGATCTACGAGGCTTCAGGGCTCTACGATCTGAACACCGTCTGGATGGGGCTGTTCATGCTCATGCTCGTCGGCTTCGTGCTCTACTACGCCATCGAGGCCATCGAGGCCCGCCTGCTGCCCTGGAAGCAGGAGACCACCCGCGCCGTGGTCCAGGCGTGAGGCGCGGGCGCTGAGGACAGGCAGAAAGCAAGGCTGGGCTCTGCCCAGACCCGCCAGGGGGGAAGCCCCCCGGACCGGCTTTTCTTAAATATTGGATTCCAAAGGCCTGCCTTTGGCGGAGTTTGAGGCAGAGCCTCAACCTTGCCTGCCTGCGGCCCGGTTCCGCCGTGCGTCCGCGCCCTCCAATCCCGGAGCCTTCATGACACGTCCGAGCCCGCTGTCCCGTACCGCCCTGGTCGCCCTGCTGCTCTGCGCCGCCCCCGCCGCGGCCGCCGACAAGCAGGTGCCGGTCGTGATCAGCCAGGCGTTCCAGTCGATGCTCTACCTGCCGTTCTACGTCGCGATGAACCAGGGCTTCTTCGCCCAGCAAGGCGTCGAAGTCGACAAAGAGACCGCCGGCTCGCCGCCCTCCGCCCTGTCCGCGGTGATCTCCGGCAGTGCCGACTTCTCCATCCACGGCCCGGAGTGGACCGCGATTGCCGCCTCGAAGGGCGCCAGGGTCGACATCGTCGCCAACCTGGTCAACGGCGCCGCCGTGTGGATCGCCGCGACCCCCGACTTCGCCCCCAGCTTCGCCCACGACGGCGTCGCCAGCCTCAAGGGCCAACGCGTCGTGACCGGCGCCATGCCCACGACCAGCACCTCGCTGTTCATGAAGCTCGCCAAGGAGGGCGGCCTGGACGCCAAGGCCGACGTCGACATGGTCCCCGTACAGATCGGCTCCGAGCCCGGCCCGTTCCTCGCCGGCCAGGCCAAGGTCGCGGTGATGTACGAACCTGGCCTGGAGCAGGCGGTCTCCCGCGGCATGAAGGTCGTGTTCGGCTTCCCCAAGGCGTACGGGGCCTACGCGTTCTCCTCGCTGAGCGCGCGCGCCGACGTCGACCCCGACAAGACGCAGCGCGTGGTCAACGCGCTGGAGTTGGCCATCCGCTTCATGCACGCCGACCGGCCCGCCACCCTGGCCGTCGCCCGCAAAGAGTTCCCCAGCCTCGACCCGGCCGTGGTCGAGGCCGCGGTCACGCGCATGCTCGCGGAGAACGTCTACCCCGCCAGCGTCCAGACCTCCCCGGAGGCGCTGACCACGGCGATGCAGACCCAGATCGCGCTGGGCAACCTCGCCGCTCAGCCCGACTACGCCCGGTTCGTCGTCCAGACCTACGTGCAAAAGGCGCTGCAACTTCCATAGACCTACCGCCAGGCAGGCAGGCAAGGTTGAGGCTCTGCCTCAAACTCCGCCAAAGGCTTGCCTTTGGAATCCAATACTTCAGTAAAGCCGGTCCAGGGGCGGCTCGCCCCTGGCGGGTCTGGGCAGAGCCCAGCCTTGCTTCCTCCCTTCCCGGAGTCTCCCCATGCCCCTGCCGGCCTTCGCCTCCCCCACGCCGCCTTCCACCCTCGACGCCCTGCGGGCCTTCGCGGCCGGCACGCTGACGCCCACCGGCTACCTGGCGGCGTGCGAGGCCCGTGCGGCGGAGTGCGCGCCGTGGCTGCACGCCTTTGCCCACCGCCCGCGCGACCTGCCTGCTCCGGCCCGCGGTCCGTTCGGCGGCCTGCCGTTCGGCGTGAAGGACATCATCGACACCGCGGACATGCCGACTGAGAACGGCGCCGCGGCCGACCGCGGCCGCGTGCCCGGCCGCGACGCCTGGGTGGTGGAGCAACTGCGCTCACTGGGCGGCGTGGTGTTCGGCAAGACGGTGACGACCGAGTACGCCTGGCGCCACCCCGGCGCCACGGTAAACCCTCATAATCCGGCGCACACCCCGGGCGGCTCCTCCAGCGGCTCGGCAGCCGCGGTGGCGGCCGGCATCGTGCCGCTCGCCCTGGGCACGCAGACCGTGGGCTCTGTGATCCGCCCGGCGGCGTACTGCGGCGTCGTCGGCCTCAAGCCCAGCTTCGGCGCGATCCCGCGCGCCGGCGTCCACCCACTGTCCGGCTCGCTCGACCATGTCGGCCTGTTCGCGCGTCGGATGGAGGACGTCGCCCACGCGCTCTCCCTGCTCGCGGCGGCCAGCGCGAGCGACCCGCACGGCACCCCGCTACCGGCCTTCTCGATCGACCCTGGAACAGGCCTGCGCGACGCGCTCCCCGGCGCCGGCCTGTCGCCGCGCTTGGCGCTGGTGCGCACGGACCGGTGGGAGAGCGTCGAAGCGCCGCAGCGCGAGGCGCTGGAGCACGCTATCGTCCGGCTGCGCGCGTCAGGCGCACAGGTGCACGAGCTGGTGCTGCCGGCCGGCTTCGAGGGGATGTGGGACTGGGCGCAGATCCTGCTCGCAGTGGATGGAGGCCGCGGCGATCCACCGCGAGCGCATCGCCCGCGTGCCCGATCGGGTGAGCGCCACGCTCCAGGCCCTCGCCTCGGCCGGCGCATCCCTGCCGGCCGGCGACTACGTCGAGGCGCTCGGGCAGCAGCGCGCGCTGCGCCACCGCCTTGGCGAGGTGCTGTCGGGCTTCGACGCGATCCTGACCGTGCCGGCGACCGGCACCGCGCCGCACGGCCTCGATCTCACCGGCGACGCATCGCTGTGCGCGCCCTGGACTTTTCTTGGAGCGCCGGCCGTCACCCTGCCGGTGGCCGCTGCCGCGAACGGGTTGCCGCTCGGCATCCAGCTCGTCGGCCGTTACCGCGAGGACCTGCACCTGCTGAGAACCGCCGCCTGGGCTGAAGCGGTACTCGCTGCGGGGTAGTCCTCTGACATCGGCCTGTCAGGAAGCAAGGCTGGGCTTTGCCCGGACCCACCAAAGGCCAAGGCCTTTGGAAACCGATTTACTAGAAAAAGGCAATCCAAAGGCCCAGCCTTTGGCGGAGTTTGAGGCAGAGCCTCAACCTTGCTTTCCTGGTGTCTCCCGTCGACTGCCGATGCCGCCGGTATCGGTTCGCCGCGGGATCATGGGGCGGCCGCCACGGGCACGCTGACCCCGATCATGTCGCCCTCGCGGACCAGCCCGGCCAGCCTGTCCTCCGTCCAGCCCACGGTGTCCTCCGGTCGCATCGGCAGCACCATCCAGCGGTAGTCCGCGGTGCTGTCCACCACGCGTACTTCGGTCCCGGCCGCGAGCATGGTGCCCCACTCCGCCAGCACGCCGCGCGGGTCGCGCACCGCGCGCGCCCGGTAGCTCGCCGACTTGAACCAGAACGGCGGGTAGCCCAGCACCGCACGCGGGTAGCAACTGCACAGCGTGCAGACCACGAGGTGGTGCAGCCCCGGCCGGTTCTCCAGCACGCCGAGCGGCGGCAGGCCGCGCATCGCAATGCCCAGCGCCTCCGCCGCCCGCGTCCCGTCGGCCAGCAGCAGCGCGCGATACGCCGGGTCCGACCAGGCCTTCGCCACCATGCGCGCACCCTGCGCCGGCGAGGCCCGGTCCGTGACCGCGATGCGCGCGTCGATCTCGTCCGGCGTCACGATCCCGGCCCGTGCGAGCATTGCCTCGACCGCGACCAGCAGCGCCGCGCCGTGCGCGCGGGCGGGGTTCATCGCGCTTCCTCCAGCCAGGGGCCGTAGATCTCGACCAGCAGCGTGTCCGCACCCTGCCCGCCCCAGACATCGGCGAGGCCGAAGCGGACGTGGTAGAGCAGCAGCAACGGCGCCGGACGGTTGAAGGCGATGTCCTCGGGATTGGGGAAGTTTCCCAGGTGGCGCAGCACGGTGCCGGTGCGGCCGCGCAGGTAGTGCGGGGTGCGGACGTGTGCCGGCCCGTCCAGCTCCGGCCAGGCGTCGCGCACCCGAACCGTGGCGCCGGCGGCGATCACGGCGAGGCCCCGGTCCCGGCCGTGCCGGGCGCGGCCAGGGCGGCGCGCAGGCCGGCCTCGTCGATGACGCCGCGGCGCAGCAGGGTCGTGGTGATCGAGCGCATCCAGCGCTGGTAGTAGGACAGGGCATGGTACTCGGTCTCGGGGATCGCCTCGATGCCGCGGCGCAGCTCGTCCACGCTCATCAGGCCCTTCGCGGACAGAAGCTGGCGCAGGGCGTCCACACGCCGATCGAAGACGGTGAGCGCGTGCGGCTCGATGTCGACCGGGGCGCACAGGTAGCGCGAGACGCCGCCGAGGTCGTGGTGCGCACGGCCGGGATGGTCCTCGTGGCCAACGGGGGGCGGGGAGCCCTGAACGTCTGAGATGGGCGTGCCTCCTGCGTGGGCTGTGGTCGTCATGGCTGCTGCGGCCGACTACCACGCAGCACGCCAGCCGTCACGGAGGTGGTCGCGGCGGTGGTGCGCAAGGCCACCGAGACCGCCACCGCGACCAGGAAGGCCAGCGGGACGGACACGATCGCCGGGGGATCGTAGGGGAAGATGGGCGCGACGTGGCCCAGGGTCTTCACCCAGATCGCCGGGCCGATGACCGTCAGCCCGACCGCGGCGACCAGGCCGGTGGTGCCGCCAGCGATTGCGCCCGACGTGGTCAGGCCGCGCCAGTTCATCGCCAGGAACAGCACCGGGAAATTGGCGCTGGCCGCGACCGCAAAGGCGAGGCCGACCATGTAGGCGACGTTCTGCGTCCGGAACGCCATCCCCAGGGCGATGGCGAGCACCCCGATGGCCACGGTGGCGACGCGCGAGACCAGCAGCTCGCGGCGCTCGTCGGTGCCGCCGAAGGTGCGGGCGTACAGGTCGTGGCTGATGGCGGAGGCACCCGCCAGCGTCAGGCCGGAGACGACGGCCAGGATGGTGGCGAAGGCGACGGCGGAAATGAAGCCCATCAGCGCGTCGCCGCCCACGGCGTGGGCCAAATGGATCGCCGCCATGTTGGCGCCGCCGCGCAGGCCGCCGCCGGCCGCGAGGTAGGCCGGGTCGGGCAGCAGCAGGGCGATGGCGCCGAAGCCGATCACGAACACCAGCATGAAGAAGCTGGCGTTGAGCAGGGCGGCGTAGAACACCGAGAGCCGGGCCGCGCGCACGTCGCGTACGGTGAAGAAGCGCATCAGGATGTGCGGCAGGCCGGAGGTTCCGAACATCAGCGCGATGCCGAGCGACAGGCCGTTGATCGGGCTGGCGGCGATGGCGGCCGGGGCCAGGATCGCCGCGTGGTGCGGGTGGACCGCGACGGCCCGGTCCAGCAGTGCGGACAGGCTGAAGTCGAAGCGGGCCAGCGTCAGCACGGCGACCAGGGCCGCGCCGCACAGCAGCAGGGTGGCCTTGATGATCTGCACCCAGGTGGTGGCCAGCATGCCGCCGAAGGTGACGTAGCAGATCATCAGCGTGCCCACGATCACCAGCGCGTAGGTGTAGTCGAGCCCGAACAGAAGCTGGATGAGCTGCCCTGCGCCGACCATCTGGGCGATCAGGTAGAAGGCGATCACCACCAGCGAGCTGACGGCGGCGAAGATGCGCACCGGCTTCTCGTCGAGATGGACCGAGAGGGCGTCGGCGAAGGTGAAGCGGCCCAGGCGGCGCAGCTTCTCCGCGATCAGGAACAGCACGATCGGCCAGCCGACGACGAAGCCGATGCCGTACAGCATGCCGTCGAAGCCGGTCGTGGTGATGATGCCGCTCACGCCCAGGAAGGCGGCGGCGGACATGTAGTCGCCGGCGATCGCCAGGCCGTTGGCAAAGGCGGGGAGGTCGCCGCTGCCGGTGTAGAATGAGGCGCTCGACGCGGTGCGCCGAGCGGCGCGCCAGGTGACGAGCAGGGTGAGCGCGATGAAGGCGAGAAACAGCGTGATCGCGATGGGGTTGGCGGGCTGTGCAGTCGGGCTCATCGCGCGTCCTCGGCGGCGTTGGCACGCCAGGCGTAGAGCCCGGTGAGGGCGACGGCGCTGGCCAGCAGCAGGGCGCCGAGCAGGAACGACCACGGGACGTGCCCCACCGCCGGCTGAGCCAGCCAGTGCGGCGCAAAGGCGCCGAGCAGCAGGAAGCCGTAGTACTCCACCGCGATCACCGCCGCCAGCAGCAGGCCGAAACCCATGCCGGTCCAGGAGGGCGGGGCCACGGGCAGACGCGAGGGATGATCCGGCGATGTCATGACGGCGAGCCTTGTTCTCGGACCTGCCTGGGTCGGGTCCGCCACGCCGGTGCGGCGGCCCACCCAGGGACATGCGGCTACGCAAGCGTGATGCCACATGCTGGCGGGACGCCTCGGCCTGCTGCCCAGGCCTTCCGTAGCACCCGGATGCCGCTGCTCAGGTCCCGAAGCGGGCGCGGTAGTCCTGCGGGGTCGCTTCCAGCAGGCGGAGGAAGCTGCGGCGCATCGTCTCCTCCGAGCCGAAGCCGCAGCGCTGCGCCACGCGCTTCACCGGCAGCCGCGAGTCCGAGAGCAGGTGGCGCGCCGCTTCCACGCGCAGGCGCTCGACGGCGCGGGCGGGGGTGTGGCTGGTCGCCTCGACGTAGCGGCGGCTGAAGCTGCGCTCGCTCATCCCGGCCTCGCCCGCGAGCGCCGGCAGCGAGAGGTTCCCGGCCAGGTGCGCGCCGATCCAGCCGTGCAGCGCGTCGAACCTGTCCTGCTCGCCCTGCAGCGCCAGCGTGGCGCTGAACTGCGCCTGCCCGCCGGGGCGCTTGAGGAACACGACGAGCTGGCGCGCCACGGCCAGCGCCGCCGCCCTGCCGAGGTCCTGCTCGACCAGGGCCAACGCCAGGTCGATGCCGGCGGTGACGCCCGCCGAGGTCCAGGCCGCCCCGTCGCGCACGAAGATCGGGTCGGGCTCGACCCGCACGGCCGGGAAGCGCCGGGCCAGCTCGGCGCAGTGCGACCAGTGCGTCGCCGCCCTGCGCCCGTCCAGCAGCCCTGTCGTCGCCAGCAGGAAAGCCCCGGTGCAGACGGAGGCATAGCGGCGGCTGCCGAGCGCCCGGGCGCGCACCCAGCCCACCAGCGCAGGGTCCGCCGCGGCGGCCTCGACCCCTCGCCCGCCGGCGACGATCAGCGTATCCGGCGCCGTGCCGGCCGCAGGGAGCGGCTCGGCCAGCAGCCCCAGCCCCGCCGAGGCGTGGACGATGCCGCCCTCCGCGGACACCACCTTGAGCGCGTATGGGGGCACGTTGCCGCTCGCGAGGTCGTTTGCGGTCGCGAAGACCTGGAGCGGGCCGATCACGTCCAGCATCTGCACCTGCGGGTAGGCGAGCATCTCGATGGCGCGGGTGACGTTTGGCGAGGATCGAGGGTTCTTTGGCATCTCTGCCAAAAGAAGGAGCGATAGGGTTCGCTTGTCAACCGACCTGAAGGAAAAGCAGTGGGTCAGTTCCAAAGCAATTCGTGGCTGTCAGGAAGCAAGCAAGGCTGGGCTCTGCCCAGACCCGCCAGGGGAAAGCTCCCCTGGACCGGCTTTACTTAAGTGGTGGATTCCAAAGGCGAGCCTTTGGCGGAGTTTGAGGCAGAGCCTCAACCTTGCTTGTCTCCTGCCTCGCCTTGCCTGCGGAGACACCGGGCACACTGACCCACTGCCGAAAGAGACCGCCATGGTTCCGCCCGACACCCACCTGCAGATCGGCTCCCTGCTGTTCGAGGGACTGGACCAGATCGACCTGACCGGGCCGTTCGAGGTGCTGTCGCGCATCCCGAACTCGACCTACCGCCTCTACGGCAGGACCGCGGGCACGGTGCGCGACCTGAGGGGCCTGCGCCTGACGCCGGACGCGACGCTGGCCGACGCCCCGCCGCTCGACGTGCTGCACGTGCCGGGCGGCTTCGGGCAGGAGGCGCTGATGGAGGACGAAGCGGTGCTGGACTGGCTGCGGGTGCAGGCGGCGGGGGCGCGCAGCGTGTTCTCCGTGTGCACCGGGGCGCTGTTGTGTGGCGCGGCCGGGCTGCTGGTCGGACGGCGCGCGACGACGCACTGGGCCTCGTTCCACCTGCTGCCGTTCTTCGGGGCGGTCCCGGTCGACGAGAGGGTGGTGGTGGACGGGGACTGGGTGTTCGCCGCCGGCGTCACCGCCGGGATCGACGGCGCCCTGCGCCTGGCGGCCGAGCTGCGCGGCGTCGAGGTCGCGCAGGCGATCCAGCTCTATATGGTCTACGCGCCGGAGCCACCGTTCGACAGCGGGACGCCGCAGAGCGCGCCGCCGGCGATCCTGGCGCAGGCGCGCCATGCCGTGCGCGACATCACGGCGCAGCGCGAGGCGACGGCGCGTCGCGTCGCGTCGCGGCTGGGCATCGACGTGGCCGACATCGCGGCCGGATAGCCTTGCACACAGATCGTCAACCGAGGAACCGGACATGACCACCATCACGTTCACCAGGACCGAAGCGCCAGCGTGGCTGCTGACCATGTGGAAGGAGATCGACGACAAGACGTTCGGGGCAGGCTTCGACTGCTTCGCGGAGGATGCCGTCTGTAACCTGGGTGTCGCTGACTGGCACGGGCGCGAGACGATCCGGCAAAACCTGCGCGACTTCATCGACAAGGGCATCACCGCGCACCACGACGTCATCGAGTATCTGGATAGTCCGCTGCTCAAGGTATTCCACGGCACGGTCACGATGACCTTCGACGACCCAGCCGTGGCGCCGGTACGGCCTTCGATGACTCACTTCTTCTACATGGACGAAGAAGATCCCACGAAGGTCAGCCGATGGATCGGTTCCGTCGGGCCTACCAGCTTCTGACGTCATCGCTCTCGCCCGACGGTGACGGTCGGTCGGGCCGTCGCGCGGCGTGTGCACCTGCTGGTGGACAGCACCGGGCTAAAGCTGTTCGGCTCGGGCGAATGGCTGCTCGATGAGCATGGCACGCGCACGCGCCGGTTCTGGCGCAAGCTGCACATCGGGGTGGACGCCGACACCGGACGTATTGTCGCGGCGACGATGAGCGCCAGCGACGTCGATGACGCAGGCAGCCACTTCGCCGCGACGCCAGGGTGCCGATATGGCAGAGGGATGTCGAGGGCTGGTCACTGTGCCGCGCCGGGACGGGTGCGCTGCATGAAGCGCCGGGTCAGCAGCAGGGCCACCACGGCGAGGCTCGCGGCCAGCCCCCACCACGCGCCGGCCGCTCCGACGCCGGCGTGCATCGTCAGCCACCAGGCGGTGGGGAAGCCGACGCCCCAGTAGCCCAGCGTGGCCAGCACGAACGGGACCCGCGTGTCGCCCAGTCCCCGCAGCGCGCCCGCGGCGACGCACTGCACGCCGTCCGCGACCTGAAAGACCGCCGCAACACCCAGCAGGCCGACGGCCGTCGCGAACGCCTCGTCGCGCGGCGAGAGGTACAGTCCGACCAGGAACCGGGGCGCCAGCACGCCGACCAGGGCGGCCATCGCCTCGAACCCGGCGCCGAGCGCGATCGCGACCAGCCCGGCCCGCCGTGCCCCGGCTAGGTCGCCGGCGCCGACGCGGTGGCCGACCCGGACGTTGGCGGCCTGGGCGATGGCGAGCGGGATCATGAACGCGACCGTAAGCGTGTTGAGCGCCACCTGCTGGGCCGCGAGCGCCGTGGGGCCGAGCCGCGCGATCAGCAGCGCCACCGCGAGGAACAGCCCGGTCTCGACCGCGAAGGTGGCGGCGATCGGCAGGCCCAGCCGCAGCATGGACCGCAGCAGCGCCCGGCGCGGCACGCTCCACCCGACCAGGTGCCGACGGGCGCGCCCGGTGTGCAGCAGCGCCATGAGCGCCAGCGCGGCTGCGGACCACACGAGCACGGTGGCGAGCGCCGCCCCTCTCAGGCCCAGCGCGGGCAGGCCCCACCCGCCGTGGATCAGCCCGTAGCACAGGCCGCCGTTGGCCAGCGCCTCCCCCAGCGTCACCCACAGGATCAGCGCCCCGCCGCCCACCGCAGGAAGGAACGCCCGCAGCAGGCCCACGCCCAGCAGCCCGCCCGGGATCGCCCAGCGCAGCACCGAGAGATACTCGCCGACATCGTGCGCCAGCGCCGCGGGCTCGCCCACCAGGAGCAGCAGCGGCCCGGCTGCGCTGACCAGCGCGAAGGCGGGCAGCACGAGCAGCGCCGTCAGCAGCAGGCCGGTCCAGTAGAGCGCCGGCACGTCGGCGTCCTGGCCTGCGCCGCGCGACTGCGCCACCAGGACACCGAGCGCCATTGGCACCCCCTGCAGCACCACCAGCACCGTGATCATCAGCGACCCGCCCAGCCCGCCCGCCGCCAGCGCCTCCCCGCTGAGCCCGCCCAGCAGCACCGTGTCGGTGACGCCCATCGCCACCTGCGCGAGCTGCGCCACGGCCAGCGGGGCGGCGAGGCGGAGAGTCTCGACGGCGTGGCGGGTGCGGGTCTGCGGCTGTGCGGGGCGACGGCTGGAGCCGTCCACGGGGGCATCCTGGGCTGGGGCAGGCTCTGTCGGGCAGGCAAGGGAAGGAGGTCGGGAGGTCAGGGAACATCTGCTCCCCGGGATGTCCGCCCGCAAGCGGCCGGTCCGCTCCCGGCCACTCAGGCCAGCACGGAATGCGCCTCCGCGATGAGGTGGAAGAAGCGGCCCTTGAACGGTTTCAGCACCTCCAGCGTCAGCGCGTGTGATCGCTCCTTGATGTCCGAGGCCAGCGACCGATCCAGGCTGGCACGATCCGCGAAGTCCATTTCCAGGATCATGACAACCGGAATAGCGCCAGGGTCCGCGTCCCGCACCCGATGCACCCGCACGTCCAGCACCTCGGGAAAGCTGCGCCAGATCGGCTCCAGCGTCTCGCGCACTGCCGCAAAGAACCCGTCCTCGTCCGTGTCCGGTTCGAGCGCGCCCTCGTAGATTGCGGTCCTGGTCAGCATAGGCCCGTCTCCTTCACCCTCGGCACGGCAGCGACGCGCGACCGGGCGTTCGGTTCATCCCCGCCGCCAGAGAGTCCGGCACGGTGACCGTTGACGGACATCCGCTTCTCTGCGCCGTCTTCTCCGGAGCGGACCGGCGACTTCCGGCCAACGGTGTTGAAAGAAGTCTGGATGGCGATCCTGCTGTTCATCGTCCAGATTGCGCAATAAATGCTATAGGCACTCCCAGTCATTTAACTGTTTCGATAATTGACCAATTGCGATACTGAATCGGCCAACCCCGTGCAGGTGAACGCGCGCTGTTGGCGTGGGCCTAGAGCCAGTCCAGGATCGAGGGGAGAAGCTGCTCCAGGTCCCAGGCGGAAGGGTCACTGACGGCAACGAAGGCCATTTGCAACGCGAGCAGCGTGGCGTGGCCCAATAGGAAAGCGGCGACGCCGGCGATCGTCATCACCAGCGCGATCTCCACCATGTGACCGCGACGATGGCCACGTCGCCAGCGATAGAGCAGGGCGCTCAGGACGAGGAAGAACAAGACCGCGTTCGCAACGCCGACGACGACCATCGCGTGGGTCCAGCCGAGCAGCGAGAGATAGCCGAGCGTCTGACCGATGATCAGAAAGCCGAGGACGCAAAGGCAGGCAACGTCGAAGGCGACGAACAGCGCGGCGATGATCGCGAGCACCGCGCGCACCGCGCGCCCGCGTCCTGGCGCGGGACTTTGATCCTGGGTCTGCCGTGCGGACATCGTGTGCTTCCCTGAGCGCGGAAGGGGATCGCGCCCTGCCAAGCGCAGATCCGAGTTCTGCACTGTTTGAACGCAAACCCCTATTCACTTCGCCCATATCGATCACCGCCGCGCTCCGCCCGCCCAACAGGAGAGCCCCGGCATCAACACCCTTATGCCAGCGGCCCTAAGTTTTGACCGGTCGGAAAGCAAGGCTGGGCTCTGCCCAGACCCGCCAGGGGCGAGCCGCCCCTGGACCGGCATTTTTTTAAGTATTGGACTCCAAAGGCGAGCCTTTGGCGAAGTTTGAGGCAGAGCCTCAACCTTGCTTGCTTCACCGGCCACTTCAGAGAGCCGTTGGCATAAGCACTCGATCACGCATCAATGCGGTCGATGACGCGCCGTCAGGCGTGCGCACGCCGGCACGGGATTTGCTGGCCGGGGGCGCCAGGGAGTCCCCGCATGAACCTCGCAGCACCTCCTGGCCCCACCCTGCGACGCGAGATGAGCGGCACCGACGGGCTGCTCGTCACCCTGGCCGGGCTGTCGCCGAGCCTGGGCGTGTTCGTCGTCGGGTCGGACGTGATCCGCATGGCGGGCAGCGGGGCGGTGCTCTGCTTCCTGGCCGCCGCGGTCCTCGGCGTCGCCATGGCGTCGGTGTATGCCGAGCTGGGGTCGTCCATGCCCGGCGCGGGCGGCGAATACACCATCGCCGGGCGTCTGCTGGGGCCGGACGCCGGTTTCGCCATGCTCTCGGTCAACCTCTGCGGCCTGTGCCTGGCGACGTCGCTGTCCAGCCTGGGCGTCGCCGGCTACCTGCAGGCGGTGCTGCCGGGTCTGCCCACGATCCCCACGGCGCTGGGCCTGGTCGTGGCGGTGACGGGGCTCGCGGTGCTCAGCATCCGGGTGAACGCACTGGTGACCGGGGTGCTTCTGGGATGCGAAATGGCTTCGCTGGCCGTGACCGCCTGGCTCGGCTTCGCCCACGTGCAGCCGGGGGCAGCCGCGCGGCTGCTGCACCCGGTGATGGCCGGCCCGAACGGCGTGCTGCACGCGGTGCCGCTCGCCGTGCTGGGCGTGGGCGCTGCCGGCGGCATCTACGCGTTCAACGGCTATGGCTCGGTGATTTTCTTCGGCGAGGAGATACGCAACGCGCGGCGCAACGTGGCCGCCATCGTCTACGGCTCGCTGGCCATCGCCGCGGTGACCGAGCTCGCGCCGATGGCCGGGGTCGTCGTGGGTGCCCCGGACCTCGCCGAGCTTGCGGCGGCCCCGGCACCGATCGCCCAGTTCATCGGCCAGGCCGGCGGGGCGGTGCTGGCCCGCGTCATGAGCCTGGCCGTGGCGGCGGCCCTCTTCAACACGATGATCGCGATCATGCTGAGCGCCGCGCGCCAGCTCTATGCCAGCGCGCGCGACAACGCCTGGCCGGCGGGCGGACGCCACCTCGCAGCCCTGCACCCGCGCTTCGGCTCGCCGTATGTCGCGACCCTGGTGGTGGGCGGGGCGGCCCTGGCCTGCTGCCTGCTGCCCGCGAGCGTGCTCGTGACCATCCTGGCTAACGGCAACATCGCCACCTACGCGACCCTGTGCCTGGCGGCGATCGTCGGGCGCCGTAGCGGCCTGACCGCCGACACCCGGGCGCGGGCGCCCCTGTTTCCGCTCGGCCCGGTCTGCGTCCTGCTGGCGCTGGCCGGCGTGATCTGGGCGGACCTGCTCGATCCGGCGAACGGGGTGCCCGGGTTGCTGGCCATGCTGGCGATCGTGGGGCTGGGGGTGGGCGTGCACCGGCTGGTGGTGCGCGGCAACCCGGCCTGGGGACACCGGGACTAGCCAGGTTGCCGGTCGACGTCGTCCAGCCTGACAGTCAGGGTGCGCCGAGATTTACGGTAACAGAACTTATACCGACGGCCCTTCGGAATGACCGGTGAGGCAAGCAAGGTTGAGGCTCTGCCTCAAACTCCGCCAAAGGCTCGCCTTTGGAATCCATTACTTCAGTAAAGCCGGTCCAGGGGCGGCTCGCCCCTGGCGGGTCTGGGCAGAGCCCAGCCTTGCTTCCTGACCGGTCAGTGCATGGGGCGGTTGGTATTGTCGAGTATTACAACTCGTTGAGCGAACATTTGCATCCTGAGACGCGGCCGCGACCGGTCGGCAGGGTGAGACGTGAACGTCTGCTTTTCGTCCCCGACATTCTCCTGAGCGGCCGGTCCGCTTCCGGCCAACTCGCGCCTATGCGTGCTGGTGGTGGGACGCGGATATCGGCGATGCGGTCAGGTTGCCGGGGTCGCGTCCGGCCGCTGTCGGTCACGGCGCCTCGCGGACCATCTGCTCGGTCTTGAGCCAGAGCGCACTCGCATGTTCGGGGTCCAGGGCATAGGAGCGGACGCCGGAGGACATGGTCGGATCATCAACCACGTCGGCGACGTGACAATCCTCGCAGTAGCGCGCACCGACCTTGCCAGCGGGAGCAACGAAGCCCGCCCAGAGCGACGTAGCTGCGCCCTGCGCGGCCGTCTTCCACGTGTAGGCGGACGCGGCCGAAGGATGGGCCTCGATCAGTTTCCGGGTCGTTTCGGTCAGCACCGCGCCCGGGTGGACTGCCGTGGCCCGGATGGTCCGGGCTTTGTGGCGGCGGTCGAACTCGACGGCAAAGAGGATGGTCGCCGTCTTGGACCGTCGATAGGCCGTCAGCGGGTCGTAGGGCGTTTGCTCGAAATTCGGGTCGTCCAGATCGACATCGGCACCGCGATGGCCGGCTGAGGAGACCATGACGAGCCGGCCATCAGGCTTGAACAGGCCGGAAATGCGATTCACCAGGACGAAGTGGCCGAGGTAGTTGGTCCCGAACTGGGTCTCGAAACCGTCTGCGGTCATCCCCCTGTGAGTCGCCATCACACCGGCGTTGGCGATGACGACGTCGAACCGCTCGCCAAGCCCCAGCAGGGTGTCCGCGCAGGCCCGGACGCTCGCCAGGGACGCGAGATCAAGCTCGATAAGCTCGAAACCACCTCCCGGTGGTGCGTCCGTGCCGACCTGCGCCGTCGCGGCTCTCGCCTTGCCGATATCGCGGGCGGCGCCGACAACCCAGGCACCGTGGGCGGCGAGGACGCGAGCACTTTCCAGCCCAATCCCAGCCGAGACGCCGGTCACCAGCACCCGCGAGCCGGTCAGATCGATGCCTTGCAAAACCGCGTCTGCGGTGGACGTCGCTCCGAAAGTCATTGCCGTCGTTCTCTTCCAGGTATCACGCGACCCACGACCAGACTTTGCCGCCAGCTCTGGCTGTGTCCAACCCACGCACGCCCGCTCAGGGTCGGCGGCAGCCAGCGAACCGCCGCACCGCATGGCCGCTCTTCTCGCTCGGCGCCCAGGAGCGGGCTGTTCGCTTGCGGCCAAACTGAGTCGTCGCGAGCACGTGATGAGCCGGATTGTCACGTTCTGATCGAGCCGCCGCGGGTCGCACCTATACGGCCGTCAGCTCGCCGCCACAACTGTCAGACACCCCAGAACGTGTCGCCAGACACCATGCCAAGTCATTGATTCCATTTGACTGTTGGAACCAGAATCTGTCATCGGACTACGTCAGAACGTGTCGCCAAACCGTCTTTCGGACGCAGAAAGTGTCACTGGATTGCATCTGCAGAATCCGGTCACTCCGATCAGGCGCTGATGCAGTCTTGGAACCGTGAGAGAAGAGATGAGCGCGACCGAGAACCTGCTACCACCGCATGGTCGTATCCCCTGCACGGCCTGCTTCGGCGGCCAGACGACGTGGGGGAAGTCAGTGGCCGCCTCGGACGACGGCTGGACTCTGGACAACAACCCGTGTGCCTGGGGTAGCCGCGACCCGAGATATCTCGTGCTCGGCTTCTCCAAGGGCGTGCGGCAGACTGCGGGGATCTCCGCCCGAGCGCACGACAGCATCCCCTACGACGGCTTCCGCCCCCGCCTGACGGACGGGTTGAGGATGCTGGGCCTGCTCAGCCCCACAGACACCATCGACACGCACATCCGGGCGGACGAGCCCGACTGGGGCTTCGGATCTTTCGTGCGCTGCACGCTCGCCAAGGACGGGCGCAAGTCCGGCAGCATCATCCCGGCATCGACCCGAGCCGGTCGGCACGATGCTTGGATCGACACGTGCTCCAGGCTCTACCTGTCCCGCCTACCGCCGCGGCTCGAGATCGTCGTCATGCTGTCCAACGACGGCGCTCAGGTGCAAGCCTGCTTCGAGCGGGTCAGAAATCTCCATCCCGGGACAAAGCGCATCAACGACGTCGCTTATGGGGACGCGCGAGTGACGTGGGTCCACATCGTCCACTTCGGGGGCCAGGGCTTCAACCATATGCGGGACTGGCTCGCCTGCGCCGGGAACAAGGCTGGGCAGAAAGGGAGAGCGGCGGCCGAAGCAGTCCAGATGGCCCGCAACCGGACCCTGGGCAGGGCGGCCTGATGCGCTGACTCCTGGCACGGCTTACTTTCCATCCCAGGCTCGCACCAGACCACCTTTGGCCGCAGAACGTTTTGATGGACTGCAGGGCCAGAGTCTGGCTGCCCATGTGCTCCTAGAAGACAGTCAATCCAACCGGTCAAATAGGTCCCCTGCCAAAATTCAAGAACGGGACGGTCTGGATCGGACGCTGATGAGCTGACCGCCCATTGTTCGCGCTGCATCGACGGCATCAGGTCACCCGTCCTTACGAGAAAATGCGACACTCCAGGGCGGCCAGCAAATCTCCGCAGGCAGGAAACTTACTATCCATCCAGGAACAGTTTCCCGACGGAGACGAAGGGCGCCAGGGGCACTTTTGCACCGTGCAAGTCTTCTATCGAAAAGAAGCGATGCATCCGGACCTCGCAAAGCTGGGCGTCGCCGGTTGCCGCGGGCTACATCTGACGAAAGAGACCGTAAGGGCTTTGGCGACTGCGGGCGTGGAAACACTTGTGAGGCGAGTCCCGTTCTGACATGGCGAGGACGGCAGGCGATGTCATTGCCGCCCTCGCGGCTCGGTCCCGCGATGCGCTCGGCGTCATCATCCGACGTGCGCTGTCCAATCCGGTGACTGTCTCACGTGCTTGAAAACGCTATGATGAGCATAGAATGCACCATCAAGAATCCAGAAATTGACCACAGCATCCTGGTATCTAATTATGTCTTGCAGGCATATTGAGAGTGGTGAATCTATGATAGATATCTTTCCAGTTTCTAGAAGACGCTCTTCGCTGACGACCCGGGCCCCGGACTTTACGAGTTGATTGTATGAGTTGCCTCCTCCATGCTTGATCGCATTCGCGACCAATTCCAGCTCCGACAAATCAGGGTTCCTGAACGCATCGATAAGCTCGTCGCAACGACCCTCCACCAACGCTTTACGGTCGAATTTCTCCAGGAGCCTCTTCAAGTCTTCCCAACGAGAAACTGGCGAAATTAGCCACATGCCGAGTTCAAAGTTCAGAAACTGGTAAAGCTGCTTTTCGAAAAGGTGGAATAGCCCTGTTACGCCGATGGCTAAGAACACCGTCTGCATGTCCGTGATATCCCAATCCTCTATCCCGGCACCCCAGTACCCGCGATAATATTCCCTCTCTTCTTCGGTAGATGTAAAAAGCCTTCTACCTTCTTTGTAGCGCCAAAACCCTAGGATCTTTTCGTGGAGCGGTGCATCTGAGACACGAAGCTCATCGAACATTGGATGAATTTGGTTCAGCAAGACATCACAATAATCTCGAACGAGAGTTGCATACCTTTCGGGAACCCCCGGCCAGAAATTGATTATCAAGTGAGTGTCACGATGTTCGTCGAAAAACATTGGACCCTTCGTTCGTGCGTTCGTTTGTAAGTAGCTTTCGGGCTGCCCTGCCGCACCTGCGACGACTTAGCAAGGTCGCTTGTCCTTCGCCAAGTCCGACTGGAACCAGAATTAGAGAGCAGGCGACTCCTGCGGCTGGACGCGACCTACGTCAAAGCCCGGCGCGACGACCACATCGTCTCGATGGCGGTGCTCATCGCGGTGGGTTCCAACACTGACGGGTGCCGCGAGATGCTCGGCATGACGGTCGACAACAGCGAGGCCGAGCCGTTCTGGACCAAGTTCCTGCGATCCTCGACCCGCTGCGGCCTGCGTAGGGTCAAGCTGGTGGTCTCCGACGTGCACGAGGGCCTCAAGGCCGCAGTGAGCGAGATTCCTTCCGCCACTTGGCAAAGATGTCGCGTGCATTTCATGCGCAACGCCATGGCGCATGCGGGCAAGACGCAGCGGCGCATCGTCTCGGCTTGGATTGGCACGGCGTTCGCTGAGGCCGACGCACCCGGGGGCAAGGCGCAGTGGCGCCAGGTTGCCGACCAGCTTCGCTCCCGCGTGCCTAGGCTTGCCGCCCTGATGGACGACACCGAGGAGGACGTGCTGGCCTACATGGGATTTCCGGCCCAGCGCCGGGCCAAGATCCACAGAAACAACCCGCTCGAGCGGCTCAACGGTGAGATCAAGCGCTGCACCGACGTGGTCGGCATATTCTCAATGAAGCGGCCGTCGTATGCCTCGTGGGTGCCCTGCTGCTGGAGCAGAACGATGAGTGAACCGTGCAACGCCGCACCATGAGCCGGGAGACGCTCGCGCCTTTGGGCGATACTGCGCCCGTCAGCCTGCCCATGGCGAGCTGACACACGGCCCACCCCACCCAGGCGCAGGTGCTGGCGTTCCTACGCCACGCCCTAAAACACGACCGCGTTCCGTCGGAGTCCACGGACGGGACGGTCCAGGCGAGACACCGACACGTCGACCGGTCCGTCCAGTGTTCGAAGCGAACAGACGGCATCGGGGCCGCCTTGCAGGGGAAGTGACGCTTCGCGACAGGGTGCCGACGTCCGAAGGCAAGGAAGCGCTGCCCCGCATCGAGAAACGGCTTCTCCGCGAGAACGAAGGAGCGCTCGGCTTCGGCTGCCCGACAAGGCTTGCCGTCCAGCAGCCTGCGAACCGGAAGTCGCCACTCGACAATGCGCGTGACGAAATCAGACCGAGCGTGGTCCCGAAGCCAGCATCCCCATTTGTCTAGCCGCCAGCTCCCAATGCGGCCGCGGGTCCTCGGGATCCAACCCCACGACGAGGGAGTGCGGGCTGTCCAGCCAGGGTTCGGACTTCCTGCCGGGTTCGTACCTCTGGCCGGAGATGTAGTACGGAGCCAGGAGGCGCCCGCCATACGAGCTGCCGTCCGACATGAGGGCACCGCCCGCGGGCAGGTAGTAGGTCCCGTCGACGTTGACCGTCATGTTCAATCCCTGCCTGCGGGCGGCGAAGAGGTCGGCCTCCGTCATGCTCGAAGGTCCCTGTCCGAAGTCGCGCGCGATGTCGGCGTCGGGCCAGTTCCGGACGACCGTCTCGACCAGCCGCTTTTCCAGGAGCCAGTCTCCGTCGTGCGGAACCAGGTCCAGAACCCGCGCGATGCCGGTGCCTCCGTGCAGGTGGACGAACGCCAGCACGGAACCGCCGCCACAATGGAAATGGCGAAAGCCCCACTTGTTGAGCAGGTGGTCCATCATCCTGCGGTAGTCGCGCCATGTGCCCCTCCGGTGGGCGCGCTTGTAGGCGTATCGCTGGTTCTTCAGCGGCGGCAGATGGCGGGCCAACGACCTTCCGTCCCGCATGTCCGCCAGCAGCGGGTCGGCCAGCGGCAGCGAAGGGTATACAGACAGATGCTCGGCAAGGAGAATGGTCCATCGTTGTGCGGGAATTGACGACCGGCGTGCGAAGTCGAGGTGGCAGACGAACGGGATGGCGGCGCTCTCGGTCATTTATCTCCTCACCTGGACCATCCAGGCTCGTTCAAGGCTTGCTCTGCTTCCTGAAACGGCCGAACAGCTTGTGTGGTAGGTCAGGGGAAGCTGCGTCGAGTTCCACATCGTCGATTCCGGCCCCGACTGCGACTGAGTTGAGCCATGCGGGCTCTAGCCGGTTCGTCAGATGGTTGGGGCCGCACTTGGTGGCCAGGACGCGCGCATCGGTCAGGCGCCTACGAGGGGCCCAATGGAGAATATAGCTTATGAGGCTTTCGTCCAAGTCGGGCGCAACGCTGCCGCTGTGTTGGGAACGCGGAGCGGGCATCAAATTCTTCGCCGGAGCAGCCAGTCGAGCCTGTTTCGTTCGAAAGTGAGTCATCAAGTGGTATACAACTGCATGAACAGCGTAACGGCAAAAATTATGGCAGGCGAGGTCACTCAATGGTAAGCAAAATTTACGAAGTCCGCGATGTGGATGACAATACGCTCTTTTTTATAATTAAAAGCGTTCGAGGCGGACAAGCAATGACCGCTGAAGGACAAGGGAGCGCTACGTGGGTTGCTATCAAAGAAGATAAAGATTACTTCAAAGTACTGGTTAATTCGAGAAATTCTGAGACAAAAATTATTTGGATGGAAGAGAAAGAATCTATTAAGAGAGAGATTGTTACCGCTCAAATCGAACTGAACGGTAATCCTGCTTCATCTGAAGAAGTGATAAGCTTCGAAACAGAATCTCAAGAAAACTACTTCATTGGATGGGATAATATCGACAAACAACCTTTAAACTTACCAAGCGCTGATAGAAGTGTTGTTGTTTCTGAGCTTTTCGGATGGATGGAACAGGAGGAGGCAGGAACAATTCCTAGCGGCCGAAAATAGAAATAAGTTATTACAACATAATTCAAGCACTTTATGGTTGCAATTGCGCTTGAATTTCTTGACGCATTATTTCCGAAGCAAGGGTATAAACTGAGAGTTTATGCTCCGGAACATATGCGCTGCCTTTCCCATGACATGCCTCGAAAGCGCAAGACTCTTCCAGACGCTTGCGCGCGGCCATGATACGAGCATCCAGTTCATCATACCGGAGCGTGGACACCCACGCGGTCCTTTTACCGTTCAACATGAGTGAAGCGATATTGAGCAGACCTGCCTCCAGATGCATTTCTATAGACGTAAGTTGGTCTATGGCAATAGCTTGAGACTTTGCATTCGGACCTTGAAGGTTTAGATTGCTAGTTTCAGAAGCTGTTGTATCTTCTTGGAGCCAGGAGCTATCCCGGACGTCGCCGGTCGGCTTGATAGCAATCGATGTCGCAGTTTTGGTCATGTCACACACTCCGCGGCGGCGCTGACCCGCACGCGACGCATGCAGGCTAATTGCTTCAAGAGTCTGCTCAGCCGACTCGCAAGGGAAGGACATTCGTGTCGCGTGCGGCAGCTCAACCGGGCAGGTCGCTACGCCGCTAGATGTCCGGCCATGAGCCGTTCACGTTCAGTCCTGCCACCGGCTTGACGCCGCGCAAGGCGAGCCGAGCTTCCATCGCCCGCGGCGACATCCGCATCCCCCCGCGCCAGCATGCTTCCGACGACGTGCTCCTCAAAAAACCTGTCCACCTCCGCCACCAAGACGCATCCGTCCCGGAACGGCGGGTTGCCGCGAGCGACGGGGTTCGCGACCAATTCCCATCTCAGCCCCATCCACTCGGCGGCTCTCCACAGCGTCAGGAGACCGTCTCCATCCAGCTCGCGGCACAGGTCTTCCACGTTGACCGATGCGAACCGCAGGCGTCTGAACCCGACTGACGCATCATCCAGCTCCGCCACCGGCAACCGACTATCGCGACCGTCCCAGCGGGGTCGACGCTTCGGCAACGGAGCGTCTCGGCCGCACGCTCGAAGCTCAAGACGGGCATCCCGGCGGCACCGTCGTCCGAGACGACCGACACCCGCTGGAGCAGGGCTTCGATGTACGCCCGCGCGAACCCCTCTGTGCTCAACCGGTCCGCCGTGTCGGCGCGCCGCGCGGGAACGAGGACACCGCAATCGACGGGGTGGCGCACCCGTGCCTTGGAGATGCCGAGAGCTGCCGCCGCTGCGACCAGCTCCATCGCACCCGGGACGACGCGGGCCAACTTTTCGACGGAGATCCAGTTGATGAGCATCAAGACGCCGCCGTCCTGGCTGGACCCCTCGGTCGTGTCCCACCACGTGGTGTAGGAGCGCCAGCACCGGCGTCTGGGTGGGCTGGGCCGTGTGTCAGTTCGCCATGGGCAGGCTGACGGGCGCAGTATCGCCCAAGGGCGCGAGCGTCTCCAGGC
>JAABUU010001171.1_pt1 | contig 46441 bp, 48 predicted proteins | sample 5559301 | NCBI WGS metagenome assembly JAABUU01 (sample SAMN10711884, study PRJNA513360) | rock metagenome | isolation source: Antarctica rocks | place: Antarctica: Victoria Land, Richard Nunatak white | reverse complement strand
GACGTGGCACTGTGGTGCGTGCTGCGGCGCCCGAGCCAAGCGGGGCCCGCGGATTGACCGGCGGGGTGCGACTTTGAGAACTGCTCAGCGCATTTAGTGCCCGGGGCGCGAGCATGCGCGGCTGCCCTGCGGCTGGCTGGGCGCAGCCAGCCCAGCCGGCTGCTCCGAGCGCATGGCCGCCTTGTGCGCCATGCTCGTGGCGGCAAGCAGGGCGCCCCGGCCCCTCTCTGCAGCGATGTGGGCAGCGGCAGCCGCGTGGCCGCGCAGCCTCTGGATGCACCTGCGTTGCACGCGCCCGTTGACAGCCAGAGGCAGGCCTGCCACCCGCGTGCCCTGCCGCAGCGCCGGGTTCAGGGATGCACGCTGGGGCCGTACACGTATGGGCGCGCCGGCACGTTGCATGAATACGGCGCGCAGAGCCGGCAGTCTGTGAGGCGGGTCGGCGCCGCGCACAGGGCTGGCGGACGGGTACCCCATTTCGGGCTTTGAGTACGTCACATTCGACCAGAACATTTCGTCGCGTGGTGCGCGCCGCCCGCCGCCGCGGCAGTATACTCTGACCCTGACCCTCTGTGCTCTGCGGGTCTGCCGGCGGCATGGCGCTGTCGTGAGGCGGATGTCGAGGCCCGCTCAGCCCAGGGCGCTGGGAGAGCGGGCCTGCAGAGGTAGGGCCGCCGAGGGGGACGAGTGGGTCTGCGAGCCTGCATCAGGGCAGGCTGGGCGTGCCGCTGCGGCGCGCTCCAGTGCGCGGGGCTCGAGCAAGCGCGCGGGCTGGCGCCGTCGCGGCCTGACGCTGCGGGCCGCGCGCGCGCAGGCAGCCCCGACGGCGCGGTGCTGCGCGAGCTGGTCCTCTTCCTGCTGTCGCCCACGGTGCAGAGCAACCTGGCCGCCGCAGGGTTTGCGCGCCTGCCTGACGCGCAGGTGCGGCCCGCGCGCTCGCCGCCCGCCGCCGGCCTGCTTGGCGGCCGGGGCTCCGCTCAGGGAGCGCTGCCGCCGCGCCTGCCGGTGCTAGCACAGGCCTCCGGCGTGCGCATGCTGGCCGGAACGGGGCTGCGCTTCTGTCCGCGGACGCGAAGCGGCGCCGTCCGCGCGTGCGGGCTGTGTTGGGGTTGCGCCGTGCAACGGTTCTGACAGCGCGGGCCCTGTGCTCATGCGCGCGTGTTGGCCGGGCGCGCAGCTGCAGAGCGAGCACGATGAGGTCGCCAGGCTCGACCCCGGAGGCGGCGCCGCAGGTGAGCCCTCGGGCCCAACCCCAAGCTTGCCCGCAGACCAACCCTGACCCTGCCCTCTGGCCGGCCCCCACGCCACAGCCTGTGCTGGCGGCGTGGCGTGTGCCAGGTGGCTGCCAATGCGCAAGCTGTGGCTGGTCCTGCCGACGGCGCCGGTCGCGGCGGCGGCTGCCAACCACGCCGTGATCACAAGCGGCCTTCTGATCTGCGCCTGATGCCGTGGCCGCGTCTGCAGGGCCCGGTGCAGCGCCCGCTGCGCCGCCCGGCGTAGCGCCCGCGGCGGCGCCCGCGGCCGCCTCGGCAGCCGGCGCGACCGCCACAGGCGCCACCGCGGCGGGCGCGAGCGGCGGCGGCGGCGGCGGCGGCGGCGGCGGCGGCGGCGGCGGCGGCGGCGGCAGCCTGCCCTGGTGGGCGATCCTGGTGATCGTGCTGGCGGCCACGGCCCTGGCCGCCATCGCCGCAGCCGTCTGCACCTTCTTTGCGCTGCGCAACCGGCACCAGCGGAAGCTGCCCATGGCGGTGCGCGGCGCAGCCTCCAGGGTCCCCCGACCCGCCCCTCCGCGTCGGGCGTGTGTTGGAGCAGGCGTGGTGGGTGCCGGCGGCTCGCCCGAGGCGCGGCGCGCTCTGCCCGAGGTCGCGGCGGCGCGTGGGTTGCAGGTCAGGTGCCTGCTTTGCCAGTTTGAGTGCCTGCACTGCCCTCGCGGGGCACATCAGGGCAGCTCGAGCGTTGCGTGCTTGTCGGCAGTGAGCCCCGACCTGGCTGACAACGAGGACAGCATGCCCCCCAATCGCGTGATGCCTGCGATGCGAGGCGCATGGAGAGCCGGCACGCCGCGGTGCCGCCTGCATGAGCTGGCGCGCCACGCGCGGGCTGCGGGCGCCGCCAACCGGCTCCAGGGCCGCGCGAACGCGGGGCGCGCCGGCGCGCAGGAGCAGGGCGACGCCAAGACGACGCCGTCCAACGGCACGCCCGGCTATGGCAGCAACGAGACCGACCCGGGCCAGCTTGGCAAGGCGGCCGGCGCGGCCGCGCCGCTCGGCGGGCTGGTCGCCAACGGCGCCGCCGTGCACCCCGCACTTGGGCACGAGCACGGCAGCAATGGCAGCTACGGGCAGGCGCTGGAGCGCGGCGGGCAGGCGCTGGAGCGCCCCGGGCGCTCGCTGGAGCGCGGGCAGGCGCTGGAGCGCGGCGGGCAGGCGCTGGAGCGCCCTGGGCGCTCGCTGGAGCGCGGGCAGGCGCTCGAGCGCGGACCGCGGCTGGACAGCGGCGGCAGCGCGCACCGGCTGGAGCTGCTGCAGGGCCACGGCCTGGGCCAGGGCCTGGGCCAGGGCCTGCGCTCCGGCGGCTTCGGCCAGCCGCTGGACGCTGGCGGCAGCGGGCGGCTGGACAGCGGGGGCGGGCAGTCGCTGTACAGCGAACGCGGCCAGGGCCTGGTGTCGGGCCAGCCAATGGGCAGCGGCGGCCGCGAGGGGCACGCGCTGAGCAGCGGCGAGCGCGACGGCGCCGGCGCCGGCGCGATGACGCTGGCGAGCCGGCGCACGGGCGGCGCGCGCGTGCGCGCGAGCGTCGACTTTGCGCGCGCCGGCAGCGTCGGCCACGCGGACGCCTACGCCAACGTGAGCCAGCCGACGCCGGTGCGCGCCTGCCGGCCCTGCTCGGTGACAGCCTGCGGGCCCCAGGCCGGCGGCCAAGGAGCGCGCCTGACCCGCCCACCAGGCTCTCGTATGTGAAGCCGAGGCTGCTTGGGGTACAAAGGGCTCTTCCTGTGAGAGTTTGTGAACGGCATGGCGTGCTGGCTGGGGTAGCCTGCATGCACACAGCCCCGCGGCGTGCCGGAGCGGCGCCCCACTCCGGGGCTAGTACCCTGCCGGGCGGAACAAGCAAGCCTCAGCGCACGACGCGCCAGAGCTGCGGCCCACATTCAAGGGGCCGCCCCGCCGCCGGGCGCCGCGGTGCAGACGCTCTGTGCCGGGCCGCGCAGGCCATGGCGGCAGCCGCGGCGCTGGCGAGCGCCGCGGCGCAGTCGCCGACCGGCGCGGGCCCCTATGGCGGCCCCGGCGCCGGCCAGCGCAGCAACAACTCCGACCCGGGCCCGGACCCCATGGGCAGCCGCGGGCGGCGGCGCTTCGCCGGCGACGCCGACGCTTCGCCCACAGGTGGCCGCGCCGCCAAGCGCCCTGCCCCCGTTGCGGCCAGAGCCGGTTTAGCAGGCTTCCGGGCGGCCCGGCCGCGCCACGCTGGCCAGCCGGGGACGTGGCGGAGGCGCCTCTACTCACGACCCTGAATCCTATCCAAACCCTATGTGCGGCGCGCGCCAGGCACGGTGGAATCCATGGGCATAATGAGCGAGGCGGGCGTGCTGACGCTGCCGGACGTGCTACGCCAGCGCGCGATGGCCGAGCTGGGCGACCTGGAGCGCGGCGCGCTGATCGGGCGCGGCTCGTTCGGGCGCGTGTACAAGGGGCGCTGGCGCGGTGCGCGCCCCGGCCGCCGGGCCCCCGGTCGCGCCCTGGGTTACGGCCTGGCCCTTGGGCCGGCCGTCCTGGAGCGCGACGCGCGTGCTGGGCGCTGTTTGTCCGGGCGCGCACGGAGCCGGCGCGCTGGGCACCCTGCCGCTCTGCGCCTGTGCGACCTGGGTCCGTAGCCCAGGCCGCCTGCCAGGTTTGCGCCTCAGCACTAGGAAACAGGGCTCGATACGCACGCAGAAGAGCCGCCGCCCTGCCAGACCAGGTCGGGAGCGCGGCTGCGTCGGCCGGGCCTCAGGCGGGCAGGCAGGGGCGCGGCCACACGCAGGCGGCTCACCTGCAGCATCGCTGCGTGACGGCGCGCGCCCCGTCCGCGTCGCGCGCGCGGGCAGCGCAGCGGCGTGCGGGCAGCTGACGCGACGCGCGCGCGGCGGGGCCGCCAGGCGGGACGGTGGCGGTGAAGATCGTGAGCCACGACGGCGACGTGGGCCACCGCATGGACGTGCTGCGCGAGAGCCTGCTCTCCGCCAACATCCAGCACCCCAACGTCGTGTCCACCTACAAGGCGCGCCAGCGCCTGGCGCCCCAATCCACCCTAACCAGCCCGCGGGGCGCGCTAGGAGCAGCGCCCTCTGGTGGCAGAATGTTGTGTCTGACCGCAAGGCGCGCCGACAAGGCGCTCCAGCTGTGTGCCGCCTCCCCGATGCGGCCCACCTGCGCATCAGACGGGCCGCGTACTCAGCGCGCTCGCCCAGTGTGGAGGCATCTGCGTGTCGCGCGGCAGCCCGGTTCGGTGCCCGCCATGTCAGCTGGCGCAGCGCCGCGCGCATCGTGCATGCACAGCTCGCCACAGGCGGCAGATGGCCGCCCAGCTGGCGTCCCGCGGGATGCGCGGCCCGCCTCAACCTGGCTCGCGTCGCCCGCGCGCGCGCAGGTGCACACGATCCTGCACAGCGCGCCGCAGAAGCCGGACATCGGCCCGGCGGGCGAGCCGCTGGACGGCCACGCGTCCGGCGGCAGCCGCGGGCAGCTGCAGACGCCGCACTCCATCAACAGCAACGACGGCGACGAGGAGATCATGGAGACCTGGCTCGTGCTCGGTGCGCCGCCCTGCAAACAAGGCTCAGGGTGCCCCAGGGCCCAGGGTTACCCGCCAGGGGCTTGCAGACCTCGCGGCGGCCGGCGCCGTGCGCCCGCCTCACCATGCCGTGCATTCATGTCTGGACCTGAACTCATCTATGGACGCGCTCCCTGGCACTCATTCGCGTGCCATTGCGCGGTTGCGGCGGCCTCTCTCGGGCAGCGCGGTACGACGCTACTGCTGTCCCAGCTCTCAGCCGCCCGTCGGCGGCGCCGAGTGGCGCGACACCGTGAAAGCGGCAGCCGCGCGCGCGGCCGCGCCTGCGGGCGCGCGGGCGCGCCAGCCAATGCCCGGCCTGACGCCGGGTCGGGCGCGCCGCGCAGAGTTCTGCGACCAGGGCAACCTGGACCAGGCGGTGACCTCGGGGCGCTTCGCCAACGACCTCGAGACCGTGTACATGTGCGCGACCCGCCCTACCCTGCCCTACCCTACCCTGCATCGTCACACGCACCGGCGCTGAGAGAGCAGCCTTGTTAGCAGCCTTGTTAGCCTGTTTGCCTTGCTAGCCTGTTTGCCTGTGTGTGCTCGGCGTCCTGGGCTGCTCCCGCGCCTGCACGGGTCCCTGCCCGGTGTCAGCAACGCCGCGCACAGCGCGTACGCAAGGCCGCCTCCCGGCCTTGATAGCCCTGAAGCTGGCGCAGGCGCCGCAACCGCCGGCGAGCATGCTGTCAGTCACGCGCACGGGCGTTCGCGCGGGTGCCCGACGGGCGCCTGAGGCAGGTCGAGCGGACCGCGCGCGCGCCCGGCGCGCGCTGCGCGGCGGCCTGACGCGCGCGCGCGCGCGCAGGTGCCTCATGGACATCGCGGCCGGCATGGACTATTTGCACAGCCTGGGCGTGCTGCACAGCGACCTGAAGGCCGCCAACGTGCTGCTGACCTCCAAGCAGCCCAGCAACTACGACCCGCGCGGCTTCGTCTGCAAGGTCACCGACTTTGGGCTGTCGCGGTGCGCGCCGCGCGCCCCGCCCCCGGCCGTCCCAGCCCTGGGCGGTGGCGGCCTGCTCGCTGCCTCCCCCGCTGCCCACGCTGCAGGCGACCCAGACTGAGCGCACCACTGCTCAAGGACTGTCGAGATGCCAGCGGCTGCCTGCGCGCCTCTAGCGCTCCGCCCCTTGCGCCCTGGCTGGCTTGCGCGGCTGCCCCCTGGGTCGTGCTGCGGCCGCAGGCATAGCCCGCGGACGCCGGGACCGCGCGCGCGCCGTCCGCGGCGGTCTGCGTGCGCGTCGCGCGCAGGGCGCAGGGGAGGCGCGCCATGGTGGCCCGCTGCCGCAGGCGCAGACGCAGGCCGCTGACGCCGGGCCCCGCGCGTGCAGGATACTGGAGGCGAACGCGACGCACGTCAGCACGACCACGTATGGTGCGCCGCGCGTGCTGCCCGCTCTGACACGCGGGGACGCGCGGGGAGCTGCCCGCGCGTCCCCATCACCCACTCGCCCGCGCGCGCGCTGCTGCAGCGCACCTCACGTGCATGCGCGCGCGCGGCCTGTCGTCGACCGACACAGGCGCCAGCAGGCGCATGACCTGAGCAAGCATGCGTGCCCGGCGTTCCAGCCTTGACCCCAAGCGACCGGCGCCGGCGCGCGCAGGCACGATCGCGTACATGAGCCCGGAGCTGCTGCAGCACGGCAAGCTGACCAAGCTCAACGACGTGTACTCCTTCGCCATGCTCATCATCGAGCTGTGGACCAGCCGCCGCCTGTTCCAGGGCCTGTCGCAGCAGCAGGCGCGCCGCCCCGCGCGCCCACGGGCGCGCGCAGGCCCCAGGTTGCCTGGGCGCGCCCTGCCTGCCGCCGGCCGGCGCGACGGGCGCAGCTGTGGCGGCGCGACGCGGCGGCGTGCTGTCGCTCGCGCGCGGCGCGGCTGCGGCTGCCCATGCAGGACAGTGCGTCGTGCAGCAATATGCGCGATGCAGCACAGTGTGGGCGAGGGAGTGGGGCCCGCGCCGACCCGGCGCGCGCGCGCCGCAGATCATGTACAAGGTGTTTGCCGGCCAGAAGCCGCCGGTGGACCGCGGCGCAATGCCGGGCGGCTTCCGCGACCTGCTGGAGAGCTGCTGGGAGAATGACCCGGCCGCGCGGCCGAGCTTCCGCGAGATCCTGACGCGCCTGCGCCAGCTGCTCAGCGAGGAGCGCCAGCGGCGCTTCGCGCTGCAGCGCGCGGCCGCCGACGCGGAGGCGCGGACCGACCCCACCCTGACCCTCCACCCCCGCAAATTCACCCCCCGTTGACCCTGCACAGCGCAGGCTGCGTTGGTGCGAGGCGCCTGGCAGCTGGCTGCATGAGACGTAGTCACTGCGTGCAGAGCCCGTGCAGAGCCCGTCAGTGAGCGACTAGAGCGCGAGGCTGGCGCGGACGCATGCCCGGCGATGTACAAGCCGCGAGCTTGGTCGCCGCTGCGGGCTGTTCCGCCCGCGCCTGAGACTGACTCGGGTCGCGCCTGGGCGCGCCAGGCGGCGGAAGCGCGCCGCGGCGATGCGGAGCCCGCCGCGACGAGCGGCGGCGACGCGGCGGGCGCCGGCGGCGCAGCGTGCGCCGGCGGCGCGGCGGGCGCCGGCGGCGCCGCGGCTGCCTCGGCAGCGGCCAGCTCAGCGCGCCCGGTGGCGCCGGCGCCGGTGCCGGTGCCGTCGTCGTCGCCGTTTCAGGCGGGTGGCGCCTCGCAGTTTGCGCCTGTGTCTGGGGCGCCGGGACAGCCGCCTTTCGGCAGCCCGACCGGCATCCCCGCGCAGAACGGCAGCCCCCCCGGCGCCGGCCCGGGGCCGCCGGCGGGGAGCGGCGGGCGGGACAGGGCAGGGTTTGCCGGCAGGGAGGAGCTAGGGTTTGGCGGCAGGGAAGCGCTCGCGCCGCGCGGCGGCCCCGCCCGCCCGCCGCTGTCGCCGGCGGGCGGCGGCCGCAGCGGGCTGGGGCTGCGCGGCGGCGCCGCGCCGCTGCTGCCGCCTGTGCTGGAGGCGGACAGCCAGCGGCAGAGCCTGGACATGCGCTAGAGCGCCCGGGTCAGGGCCGCGCGCAGCTGCCGCGCTGCTGCCGCCCGGCAGGGGCGCCGTGGCTGCAGAGCCCGGAGTGTGATCAGCGGCCCGGGCGCTGGCTGGACGCGCGGCCATGGGAGCCTCCTCTGCCACTCATGCTGGCATTGCACAGCCGGGAACGCCTCTGCGCGTCGTGAGTGGGCAGCTTGGGGTCAAGCGGCGCGCCATTGCCGCGCGGGGCGTGCGCGCTGCACAGCGTCTTTTGGGTCGAGGCCGGTGTGTTGGGTGCTACGTGGATATCGGGGAAATTGTCTTGGAGAAAGGTTTCTGGCAAGTGATGCCGGCCAGCGAGGGGCCAGCGGGGGGCCAGGAGGGCCGGGTCCGGCGGTCTGGGCCCCTGCGTTCCTTGGCGCGGCGCACATCCGGCAGGCAGCCGGACCGCAGCACCATGTTGGGCCATGTTGGGGTTTGATTGACAGGGCCCTGACCCCGCCGTCGGGGCCGGGCGCGGCGCTCCGCGCTCACAGCCTGCGCCAAACTGTGGCGGCCGCCTAGCCTTTGGGTCCGGGCGGGCGGCGGAGGTTGGAACGCCGGGGGGCATTGGCGCCGTGCTTCAATGCGGTGTCAGGGTCCAGGGCTTGTGGCTGCGCGCTTTGCCGCAATTGCGCGCACGGCGTCAAGCGCTGGGTCAGCAGCGTGCCTGCAGGAGCGAGCGGGTAGGAGGCTTGGGCGAGAGCGCCCTGCTGCTCTCCCAATGGCTGCCCAGCCCAGACACCGAGAACACGCCGCAGGCGCCTGAATGGTTCGGGTTGGTTTTCAGGCGTGGATTTGGCTGGGACTGTTTCCGCAGGAGAGATCTGGCGTTCCAAGACGGCCCTGGCACAAGGGTCGCATGCTCCGGTTTTTCTTCTTCTGTTCTCAACAGCGTCCGATATTATGGATTGTGCGGCTCAGTTGTAGGCCCTGAGGCTTTGCAGGGCGGCGGCCAACAAGACGAGTGCCTGTTTGCCGGTAAGGTGGTGGCGTGCGAGGTCGGGGGGCTGTTGGCTGTGCATGACAGCTGGGCGCGAGGCGGCTCCGCAGATGAAGCGGCATTCCACCTCCCTGCCCAGCAAGGACCATGTGTATGTTGTAGCGCGCTACGATGGCAATCTGCGTTGCTGGTCGAGAGGGGCGAGATCCGTGGTGCTCGCTGGCATGTGCTCTATGGCGCATGTGTGCTTTTTGCAGCCGAGCCAGGGTGCCAGGCGCGGGATAATCCGCGACCCTGCCCTCTACACAGTGAGATGGGTCCCATGCGGCGAAGGGGGGTTTTTGTGCTGGCGCGTGCGCGCATCCTCACCGCATGCCTGCTGACGCACGCGCCCACCTGCCTGCGTGAAGCGTTGTACATCCCGGCTTATTCAGTGCGTGTGCATTGCTCACTTTTCGGTGTCATGCGATAGCGCCGGCGCCCGTGCCGCCGGGCTGCCGTGCGCTGCAAATTGATGGGATAGCCAATGGCAGCGGGGCGAGGCCCTGGCCGGCGCTTTCTTTCAGACCTAGGTGCGTTGCCTGTTGTCTAGCTAGCACGTGCTTCCCAGGCGCCTACGGTGCACCTGGTCCATGAGGTTGCTGGCATATTTTTTTCACATTCCTCGCTTAGCAGCACTGCTGGTTCCCATACACATGTACGTGATTTGTAACGCAGTGTGTTGGCTCAGCAAGCCAGTGATGGTTGCTCAACCCACGAGCTCGTGTCCCGCGTTCCCAGAAAGGGGAACATGTGGCGCATGTGAACAAACATGTGCTGCAACTCACACAGCAGTGTCACCAAGCATGTGCAGCCCCAACACCTAGGCCCCCTGAAGCTGGACAGTGTGCAGAGAGCACTTGAAGAAACGCTGCTATTGCATGCTGCCTCATTCACCAATGTGCTGATCTTCTGCATGGCACTCTGCTGATGCAAAATGTGATGTGGATACACCCTTCAAGATATTGATTACTCTGCTCGAAAATTAATGTAGCAAAGTCGCTTTTTACAGATAAATAACATTCAAGTAACGTGCGCGGCACAAGGCCTCTCCTTTCAGCCTCGTACACAGCACACGATATTTCACTGCCTCGGTGCATGGCTCTCTGACCGCCGCACTGAGGAAAGGCAATCCAAAATGAGTACGCACCCAAAGAATATTGTTTGCTACCCGGCAATGCCAGCCACAGGCGCCAACAGTGTGACAGCCGGTATGCGGAATACACTGCCCAGCCTGGGCAAGAGGGCATGCACGTCAGGCATGTCTGGGCACACCAGTCGCTGCCAAAACAGCCTAAAGTCATGATGCTGCACAGGGTCTGCGTGCAGGTCATTTGCAGTGCCCTCCTCTTCGCAGCCCGGCACACTCCGCCACAAATCACAACCGTTTGATTGTACAATGCTGCAGCCACTGAGCCGCAGCCTGCTAAAGCACCATCCGTGCACTCTGCACAACACTCTCACACACATTGATCAATCTTGGGCCTCGCAGATACCTCGCAGTTCGGTCTGTGTGCATTCCTGCGACAACGTTCCCATGCGCACCACTACTTTCTTGCGCATGCTGGACTAGAGGCCATACGGTGCAGACTCTGCCCTACTTACGCGCCTCTTCCTGCCGCATACACACGAGGGCGACGCCCGCGCCGCAGCACAAAGCAACACACAGAACAGTTGGTGCGGCGCTGGGCATGCGCAGGCCCAGCCTTTCAACACTACATCCGGAGCACTGCTGGAGCTGCCCTGCATAGGTCTGGAGCCTGCGCCGGGCATAGGCGGCCTTGCGCGCACACTCGCTAGCGCTGTCAACAAACATACGGCACACGGGCCATGGCATGATCAACGCTTGCAGCACGGCCCGATTCAGAGCACGCTAGCCTGATCACCGGCTGCACGGCGCTGCGGCGCGGCCTACGGCACGCTGGCCGCGTGCTGCTCCATGGCGCCAGTCAGGCGCAGGCGGCCAAGCACGCGGCCGAGCCCAGCCTGCCCGTCAGCGACCAGCTGCCGCGCGGTCTCCACGCTGCGCGGCGGCCGCATGCCGGCGCCCACCTCACGCAGCGTGCGCGGCCGGCCGTCCGCGAGGCCGTAGCGCAGCCGCAACGCCTGGCGCTGCGCGCCGTGCGGTAGCAGCTCCAGCGCCACCTCCAGCAGCTCCTCCAGGCACCTGCGGGCGGCCGCCGCGCCGTCAGAACTGAGCCGACTCTGTCACTTTTGAGCCGCGTGGAGCATGCCAACATTCTCACTCAATCCCCTCTGATTGACACCACACTCAGCAGCTCCAACCAAAGATGTGTTCCTGGCAGGCGCTAGCCCTCTCCCTTGTTCTGTTTTGTAAAGCCCTCTCAAGTGTTTCACGACAGAGAAAGTGATGCAAGACATATATAACTTTGTAAGCAAGCATCTCAGTCACGCTTTAACACGTAACAGCAAGCACATCAATGCACTGCACTAAGCTATAACTGTGCCAAACCACTGCTACAGCGGTTAAGCCTGGGCAGCGGCAGGGGCGGCGCACTTGCGCTTGTCCTCGCGCAGCTGCGGCGCCTCGTCCTCCTCGTGCATGGCGCCCGCCAGGTCGCCAGCGGAGATGGTATCATTGCCGTCCCCGCGCTCGCCGCCTTGGCCGCCGTAGCTCAGCGTCTCCCAGCGCCTGCAGGACGCCGCGCGGGCGGCAGCCTGCAGCTTGTGCCACGCGGCCTCGCTGCAGCCGACCTGCCCCCGGGACAGCCCGAATCAGCGCCACGGCCGCAACAACCATTGCAAACCAACCAACCAACAACAGCACATGCACTGCATTCAGCGCATGCAAGCGCTCCACAAGCACACGTGATGAAAAGCACCGATGAAAAGTACCATTCAGCCTTTGCCAGCAGCAACACGCATGCAATGCTTTATAATCCACAGCAACACACAGTGCCGGCACAGCCCTCAGTGACTGCTGTGCCAGGTAAGCAGCCTGACTTCCAGTTTTCCAGTGTTTCAACCACAGACACAGCACCCATATGCACCCACAGCTGCACCCCCGACATGCCACTTGAAGCACCAACCCGACACCTCGGTAGCACACCTTCTCAGCCAGCTCGGCCGCGGTCGGCTTGCGGCCCAGGCGCTGCGCAAGCGCGCCCTCCGCCTTGCGCAGCATCCGTAGCCTGTTCATCGCGCGCTGCGGCACCACCACAGCGCTGCCCTGCGCCGCAGACAGACACCTCCGTGAACACAGGCCCCTCCGTATGCCTTAACACAAACCCGATCCCTCCGACACCGCTAGTGCGACCTCAGGCACAAAGCACATCCACGCTCGCCCTTCATCTCACACCATTTCAAGATATGATTGCCAAGCCATGCTTCAGCAAAGCAGGTAATGTGCACACACACGTTTTCAGTCTGTCAGGTATACTCGGTCCCCAGTTGCCACGCTCACGACCCTTGACAGCTGTGTCACACTCTTACATGAGCCCAGACGCCGCCACACAGCCAACCCAGTCACTCACTCACCTGCAAGCGCAGGGCGTCTGTGAGGTCGCGCATAATGTAGAACCAAGCGTACGTCAGCAGCCGCGTGCCGCGCTCTGCGCTAAACGTGCCGGCCGCTTGCACCAGCGCGTCGATCGCGACGCAGACCAGGTCCTCATCATCCACGCCCTGTACGAGGGCACAGAGCTGTGTGAGGGGCGAAGCAGGGCCAAGCACCAGCAAAGCACCAGCAAAGCACAGCACACAGCAACCACATGAGTCACACAAGCAAGCTTCACCGGCGACAACGTACCACCTGCGACAACATAGCAGTTGCACACAGCTCATAACGCCTCGTTGTTGCACCTCAGGCAGGCTATCGGGCTGCTGCTCCGCCACCACCAGCAGCACACCTGGCGGGAGAACTGCATCGCGAGCTTCCGCAGGTAGCCCATGTGCGCAGTCACAAGTTCTGCCTTTGCGCGCTCCGCAGCCACAAGCGCGGCCTGCAGCGTCTCCACTGAGGCCTCGCCGGCAGCAGCTGCCCAGCGCTGAGCACCCTGCCTGGCAAGCTGCGCTGCCTTCACGTCCGGCCCGTCTAAGGCTGCCACGTCGCCGCTCAGCTGCTCCAGATCTGCGCCACGCTGCGCAACGCACCACCTCACTTACTGACGTCCGCCTAACACCACCACAGCAAGAGCAACCACGCACATACGACACGCTGATCAGCAATGCATCAGGGCACATGCTGAAGCAGGCTCGCTCAAACCCCGGGTGTGAATAAGCATGCGCCAGGCTGACGGTGACAGCAGAGCAGCTGGCCAGGCACAGAGCACACGCTCGCCATGCACACCTTCACAGCTGCGCAGAGCTCCAGCTCCTCATCGCGCGTCAAAAATGCGTGTTTCCTGGTGAGGTCGCCGTCATCCACGACTTCCCCGGCCGCAGGCAGGGCGCGCGCAGCCCGCGTGCGCGGCACCCTGCGCCGCAAACGCCGCTGCTGCCGCTGGGGACGCCGCAGGGCTGCGCCGCGCACGATCGCGCCACACGTCTGCTGCTGTGCCTCGCCCCCCACCACCACCGCATCCTCGCAGTCGTCCGCCACCAGTGCAGGCGGGGCAATGCCGTGCCGCTGCGCCTCTGTACGCAGCTCCTCTAGAAACTCGGCGTCAGTCAGCGGGCCTCCGGGCTGGCCGCTCACGAGCGACAGCAGCTGCTTCTCTGCCACCAAGGAGGCTGCCCTCTTCACACTGGAGCGTGCGGCGGGCCGCTGGGGCATGGGTGCGCGCACAGACCGGCTCGACGAGAAGGAGCAAGTGCAGGGCTGCGTCACACGGTAACTCATCAGCAGGCTAGGTGATGCACCAGGCAGCAACGGCAGGCAGATCTGACAGTGTATTGTTTCGTCGACGAAGCAGCGAGTTTTCCTTCCGTGTCACCTGGCCACGTCCAACCCTATTCTAATTTAGTTTACTTTAATCCTTGGCTGATGATGGCACAGCCTGTGGTAAAAAGTTGGTGCACACTGGCCTACTGCGCCCCTCTCTTCCATCACGTGCGCTGCATTGGTCCATGCTGGCCGCGGGCCTGCACGGGCGGGCAGGCGTACCAAGGCGTGCCGCGGGCCCTTGCTATAGTGCAGGTGCGCAGCAACTGCGTGCAATCCCTGCCTCGTGCTGCCCCACCTTTCCTGCTGCAGCGCTGTGTTCTGCTTGTTCCAAAGGGAAGGACAGGACCGGCTCAGGACCGCTCTCGTGCAGCAGCGCTTGCGTGCATGCAAGCAGAGACTCCGTACCTTGTTGTTATGCCGATTTCTTACCTTCAGTGCACCCCTGTCACTGCTGCAGTTCTGTGTTGCGTGTCTCGCTTCTCTGCCAGTGCACAAATGGGACAAGGTGCGCCTATCCTGTCCTGGCTTGTGCACTTGCAGAGGCCTATGTATTGGAGGTAGGCGAGCGACACGTGTGCTCTGCAGTGTAAGTCGCCAAGGCAGTGTTGCTCTGTGCACTCCAGTGGCTGAGGCGAAGAGCAGGAGGCGGGCGCCAAAGGACGCTGTGTGCGTTGGTTGTTTGTTTGTGGTGTGCAGCAGCTCCCTGAAGCCACTACCACTTGCCTGGCTGCGGCACTGCAGGATATGAAAGTAAAGGTTGCACTTTCGCAGCACGCTGCGCTGGCGTGCCAGCGCAGCGGCGCAGCAAGGCGCAGGCTGCGCTCGAGCAGGAGTCCAGCAGTGAGCTGCGCGCCGCAGGGACGCAGCGCATGGCAGCGATAAGCGCGCCCGCGCGGCCGACCGCGCTGCCGCCCCTGGGCAGCATCAAGGGCGTGCTGTTCGACATCGACGGCACGCTGTGCGACAGCGACCCGCTGCACTACCGGGCGTTCCGCGAGATCCTGCTGGAGAAGGGGTACAAGGCGCGTGCGCGCCCGGCCACTGTGCGGCGCTCGTGGCGCCTGCGCTGGCGGCCCTGACTCGCGCGCGCGCAGGGCTTTCGGAATGGGGAGCCCATCACGCGCGAGTACTTCGACGAGCACATCAGCGGCGGCCACAACTCCGTGCTGGGGCGGCAGCTGTGGCCGACCTGGTCCCAGGTGCGGCCGCCCGCCACGTCGGCGATCGGGCAGCTGCTCTGCTCAGCGCTTCGCGTGAGTGCGAGGTACGAAGTCGGCAGCGCACGGCCGCACTCTGCGCAGCCTCGCGGCTGCTGCTTGCCTCCTCCTGCGAGGTCGTGCGGTGCCGCGCTGCGCAGTTGAGTGTCGTCGCCGCTCTTCAGGACTTCACTTGCTGCCAGGGCGCTCCACATTTTGGATAAGAAACCAGAGCATGTGAGCACGGTGGATGAGGAATGGTGGTTCATCAGAGCATGTGAGCACGGCGGAGGGGGGACGCAGGAGGACTGCGACGCCTTCTGCGACGAGAAGGAGGCCAACTTCCGCAGCATGGCCGGTGTGTAACCCTATCCTGCCCTAATCTACACTAACCCTGCGACTGCCCACCTTGCATGGCGCGAGGGGCTTGCTGGGCATGCAACAGGCCCTGCTCTGCCCTGCTGCCGCGCTGCTGCCTGCAAACGCCCCCAGGCGCTGCGAGGGCGCCTGTTGCATGTCCTGCGTCCCAGCAAGGTGTGGTTCTCCGTAGAAGGTAGCCACCTCCGCCATGGGTGCGCGGCGAGGGTCGCTTTGCAGGTGTGCATGCGTCTCTGGTCGATCGATGCAGGCCAGCGTGCCACAGAGGCGGCCGCCCTCCGACGCAGTGCCCGCCGTGCGCGCGGCCAGACTCCGTGCTGGAGCCGTGGCTTGGGGCAAGCTCTGTATGACCAAGCCTTGACAGGCTGGGCAGTTGCTGCGCGACCGGGCAGCGTGTGTGCACTGATGTCGGATCGTGCGCGCGGCCAGAGTCGGTGCTGGAGCCGGTGGAGGGCCTGGGTGCGTTCCTGGCGTGGATCGAGAGGCGGGGGCTGCGCAAGGCGGCCGTGACCAACGCGCCGCGCGCCAACTCGATCGCCATGCTGCGCGCGCTCGGCCTGGCGTGCGCGCCCCCGGAGCGCCCGATTTTCAGTGTTTTTTTTTTTTCCTATTTCAAATTTTTGTTTTTGATTATATTTCCTGCAGCCGCCGGGCTTTTTAAACTTTATATGAAAAATTCCCGCCTGGACGTATGGATGCTGGAAAGACGCGGGCGTTGCACACAAGAGCATCATGTCTTGTGCTGTGTGAGCACAGGCTGCTGCCCACCGAGCCTGTCCGTGCCGCGCAGCGATCCTTGTGATCCCGAGCCTGCCTGCGTGCGTGTCACGCCTGCCTGCGCCTGCACCGCTCTGCTCGAGGCAGCCCGGCCCTGAGGCCCCGGGCGGCGCGCCGCAGGGACGCGTTCGACGTGATCGTGCTGGGCGAGGACTGCCCGCGGCCCAAGCCCTACCCTGACCCCTACCAGAGGGCCCTGGACGCGCTGGGCCTGCAGCCGCACGAGGCCATCGTCGTCGAGGACTCCCCGGCAGGTGCGGGGCGTGGTTCAGTCGCCGCGCATGCCTGCGGCGGGCGGCGTGCTCGGCCCCTCAAATGCACGGACCCTAGATTGAGCAAGCGGGGCATTGCTGCCCAGTAACATATGCATAACACTCATTTGAGATGCGGGGCATCGCTGCCCAAGAGTGTCTGTGTGAGAGCCGTTGCTATCATGACCGACCTTGTTTGTTGGGTGCCATGCGGCGCTTCGCACGGTGTGGGGCCATTCTGTCAGCGTGCTCTGTCCCTGACCACAATTGGCTCCTGTTCCCAAGCGGTGACGGCGCCGCCGCGCGGGGCAGGCGCGGCGGCGGGCGCGGCCGCGGGCGTGCCAGTGGTGGGCATGCTGACCAGCCAGACCGCCGAGCGCCTGACCAAGGCGGGCGCGGTGCGCTGCGTGAGGAACTACACAGAGCTGCTGGCGCTGGCTGGCGGCGCGCACGGCGCCGAGCCGGCAGCTGGGTGATGCCTCGAGGTCTGCAGGCAGGATGTTTATTTATTTTTTTGCGATGATGCGACTGTGCTGCACATGCGCCCCGCGCCCGCGCCGACCTTGAATGGCGTGATCGGGGAGGATGGGGCGTTTGAAGGATGAATGAAAGCTGCTGGCGCTAGCACAGGATGCATTGCGCCGGAGGCAAGATGGCTGTATGGGTTCGTGCATTTGGGTTGCAAACCTCGTATTTGCAGGCGTAGGCTGCATTAGAAACCGTTCGCGTATGCATGCGAGCATCCCGATTACAGGAACAGATGAGTCGCGCCTGGTGTGGATAGCACAGGTGCAGCGGTGCCTGTCATGAAATTATTTTGGCCCCACTTGACCGGTCAGCCGCATGGCTGACAGGTCGAGGCGCGAGGTCAGAGCCGCCAGAATGCATGCAGCGTTAGCTAATAAGCAGCGCTTGTGACGGTAGTGCAATTGGAAGTGATGTGAACAACATGCTGCCTGCGGTTGCATGCCGTCTGCCCAAGTTATGCAGGCGTGGGGACCTCTCCTGGTGTGCCGGCCATGCACCTAAATTGTTGCATCAGCATTTAATCACAAGAACCAGAGGTGGAAAGGGCACGCTCACGCACGCAGTGTGACCAGTCTCATGCAGGCGCGTCAGCCGCCTCGCCATTCACAGCCAGAAAATGAACACTGAATAGTATACACTGATTGACTATACAATTACATTGGAGGATATTGACACAGACAGTGTGGCAACCATAGCTGAATCTGGTGTCCAGCTAGTGCACAGTCGCTTAGCAGCCAAAGAGCATTTGCCATGTGCGCCAATAACTCGCAGGCGCAAGCAGCATGCCCGGCCGGTCGTTTCACGCAGACGCATGCGTCGCATCGATCGCGCCCCAACTCATGCACCAGCAAACATGAGCGTCTGCGGCCCGCCCCTGCGGTCGTCCCAGGCCGCCGCCTTGACGGCCGCGAGCGCGCGCGCCGCGCCCCGGCTGCCGCGCTCGGCCCCCGCATCCAGCAGCGCGAGCAGCTCGCGCTCGTGGCTGCAGCCGCCGTCGCACAAGCAATCGTGCTGCCCGCCAGAAGCTTCCCCAGACCCTATAATCGGCCCTGCGCTGCGGCGGCCGCCGCCGCCTGTGCTCGCTGGCGCTGGCGGCGCCGCAGGCTGCGGACCCTGGGGCATGCAGCCGCGCCGCTCCGAGCGCTCTGCTGCAGCGCCCGGGGCGCTCAGGCCCGGCGGCGGCGCGGGCCGCCCCGCGCCCGCAGCTGCTGCCGTCGCCGCACCGTCACGCCTGGCGTCGCCCGAGCCTGTCACGCCCGACAGCCCCGCCCCCTCTCGGTCGCACCCAGCGCGGCGCGCACGGGCGGCCCCCGCTGCATCTCCTGCCGCTTCTCTGTTCGGCCCTGTGAGCCCTCCTCCACCAGCCTGCGGCCGCTGGACAGCCGCGCACGCCTCGCAGCGCAGGCCCAGCAGGCCGGCGGCGGCGCTGGCCGCGAGGCCCGGGCGGAAGGCCGCGGCGAGCACGCACATCGCGTAAACGCGCGCCTGCGCGGCGGCGCAGAAGAATGTACAGTGAGGCATCTCTTCTCGGGCGGTGAGAGGCCTGCGCGCGTGTCCACAGGTGTCAGGTGCAGGCTCAGCAGCGCGCGCCGCATGTCTCGCCTACTCGGATGCTCAGAACACGCAAGGCGCCCAGGGTAGCGTGGAGAGTCGGGAGGCCGGGCCGCGCCTGCCGCAGGCGCGGCGCCAGCAGCGCGCGCTGCGCGCAGTCGCCGGCCGCGTGCAGGCGCAGCACGGCCGGCCAGTCGCCCGCGCGCAGCGCGGCCCAGGCGCGCAGCGCGAACGCGACCGGCGGCGTGGCCGCCAGCGCGCGCGGCAGGCCGCGCAGCACGCTTGCCACGTCCAGGCTCTGCCGGCGCGCGCGCGCGCATCGGGCTGGGGAGCCGGCCGGCCCATGCACAGGTACGCCGGCGCTCCTGCCGTGCTCTGCGGCAGCGGCTCTGAAACCTGGGCAGCGACGCCGCGCACCAGGCCATTTGCACAGGCTGCACAGCAGGCTGGCGAGAGGGCCGCCTGCCAGCGCGCCGCCCATAGATGCTTGGCCTGCCAGCACGCCGCCTGCAGGTCCAGCGGGGGAGCGGACGCGCCAAGCGCGGCCCGCTGCAGCGGGCGCCAGGCAGCATGCAGACTACAGGAAGCTCCAGCAGGAGCAGGAGCAGCTCGCTCAAGCGGGGGGGGCACCTGGCGCACAGGCGGCACGCAGGCAAAGTACAGCACCAGCGCGCCCGCGAAGCCCGGCCAGCGCGCGACCGCGCCGCCGAAATGCATTGCTGCCCCATCGCCCTGCGCGCGGCCGCCCGCGCCACCGGATCACGCCGAGCACGCACAGCGTCCTTCACAATGCCGCGGCTGTGTATGAGCGCAAGCGCGCGCCCGTGGTTTTGAGGCTGTAGGCACGCCGCTGGCTACATCCCCACTGAAGCGCCAGCGGGCGATCAGTCAAAGCTGGCAAGGCACCCCGACGAGCCGGTCACTGTCTGAGCCAAAGCCCAGGCGGACATGCTTGCAATGCATGGGGCGGCGCTGCCAGGTCGAAACGCCCAGGCAGTGGTCTGGTCAGGCGGGTGAGGGGGCGGCTGGCACCAGCGCATCCTGTGGGGACCCGCAGCGGCAGGCTGCTGCGCAGCAGCCAGACCGGGGCTGCGGCGACGGGAGGCAGGCTCGCCGGGTGGGGCAATGGGCAGCGCGGGCGCCGCGCGCCTCGGCGGCGGGCGCCAGGCCGGGGTAGATGCCGAGCAGCGCGGAGGCCGCCTTGAGCCACTCGCCGTGGTCGCCCGCGCGCAGCGACGCGTCCGCTGACAGCTCGAACGCGCGCACGTAGCGGGCCGCCGCGCGGTGGGACGTCAGCGACTCCCGCAACGCGCGCAGGCGCGGCACCAGCGCCGCCCACTCGCCCGCCGCTGCGCGCCCGGCACGCGCCCGCTCCTGACACGCGTGCTCAGGCGGGCGGCAATGCCCTGACGCGCTGGCAGCACGTGGCTGGTGCAGAATGTTTCAGCACAGGGCTGCCGGGTGGCTGTTATTACTTAAGTCAGGCACCTTCAATTTCTTTAAGCACGTTTAAGCACTAGTTGGTGTAAAACGGATGTCTTTACACACTCAGTTCGCAGGTTGACACGCGCAGCAAATTGCGTACGGTCACCTGCATCCCGCGCTTCGAGGTCTGCGGCCTCTGCCTGCAGCCGCGCGTGCTCGGCGGCGCACGCCGCAAGGTCGCCGACGAGGAGCGTGGGCCGCGGCGGGGACGCGCGCCGCCGCCGCGATTGCGCTGCCATGGCGCTGCGACTTATTTGAAAAGCCACAGCGATCGCCGTATCGGCGCAAGAGCTTCGCAAGTTGCACCCTACCTGTAACCACACGCCTGGTGTTCAGCGCACAGTTACATCAGGGTCGGCAACCTTGCCAAGAGCCTGCATCTGCTCTCTGAACCATCTGTCTACGTGGACGGAGAGTCCGGAGCAGGCCCAGATTCACAAACACCGCCTCTGTGCTCTGCGCGCGGGTTGCCAGGTTGTGTGGCACTGCGGCGCGCGGCTGCATGGCCGACGCTTGCCTGGCAGCTGTGGGACGCCTGCCGCCTTCCCTGCAGCACAGGATTGGCGCTCTGCTCGGGGTCGTGTCAGACAGAAGCGAGGCGGCAGCGCCCGAGGCGCAACGCCCGCCCGATGCAGGCACGCCGCATGGGGTCGTGGCACACAGGCATACACTCTGAAGGCTCTGTAATCTGTACCTGCTCAGCAGAGGGCCCAGAGCAGGCTGTGGGGCCTGCAGGTGCGCCTGCTGCGCTGCGCGGTGCACGCCGTGATGAACTCACAGGCGACTGGAGTCGCTCAGCAGAGGGGCCGCTGCGGCTGGATGCGGGCGTCGCTGTCCTGGACGGCTTTCTGACGCCCGCCGCGGTACAGGTCTGCGGGCCACCGCCCGCAGCCTCCCCCCACCGCCTTGCCTGACTGCTGCCGAGTGTGGCGTCTCAGCTTGCTGTCTGACCCTGCTATCAGCCGCGCTCTCTCCTCGTGTCTCTCCGCGCCTGACTGCACGAACGGCGCCCGCCGACGGCGCCGGCAGCCGCGCCAGCGGTGTTGTGACACAAAGTATGACACACCATACCTGTTGACACGCTGCTCGTCCACTACTGACCAACACGCCGCTGCTGCGCAAAGGCTAATAACTTGCGTGCCAGGCCGCGCGGGACGAAGCGAAGGCCGCGCTCGCGGATGGCGGCCGGCCGGCGCGCGTCGGCGGCGGCGCGCCCGTCGAGGCCGCCGCGCGGTCCGACCGCGCGTGCTTCCTGCGCCTCGCGGAGCAGGAGGCCGCCGGGCGGCCGGCACTGGCGCACGCCATGCGGGCCCTGCTGCGGCTCCAGCGCCGTGCGGCCTCTGCCCGATAAGCTGTGCCCTGCAGCCCTGGCGCGAGCTCTGCCGGTGCAGTGTCGGCGCTGCACGGTCATTATCTTGTTTCCCCGGTGGCTTCCGGCACGCTGGGCGTGGTGGCGTGACGAGCCAGTTGCATGCAGGCCTGCTGGAGGGCGGCCGCGATGTGGGCGGTCCCGTGTCATTCCAGCTGGCCTGCTACCCTGGCGGCGGCGCGCAATACGGTGCTCACATGCGATTCCAGCACCTCGGATTCGAGTGCCGGCGCATGTGCGCAGGGGGTGAGGGGCGCTCCACCATGCACCCGCTGCTCAGGTCTGCATCACTCTAGGGTGCAGCTCAGTTGGGGCCCGCATTTGTACAACGCCGTGCTAGTGGCTGGTGCCCGTCGCCCATAGAACCCTTCGTGGAGGACGGATCCGTGTCGCGGGCATGGTGACACCAGCCCGGCAAGGTCTGCACGGTACGGCGCAGTCCGCAGGACTGATCTGACCTCTGGTTTCATAACCATGCCGGCAGGTGCGCGCACAGCTGCTGCCCCACAGGACCACCTCCTCGTGTGTGCGGCATGCCGGCGCAGCCCAAGCTCCGGCAGCTGGCGCTGACCCCGCGCTGCCCCGTGCAGAGCGGCACGCCGACGCGTCGAGCTCCGCGCCGCACCGCGCCGTCACCGCGGTGCTGTACCTGAACCCGGGGCGCTGGGATGCGGCGCGCGACGGCGGCGAGCTGCGCCTGTTCAACCACAACCTGGGCGCGTGCGTGCCGCCCCAGCCGCTTTCAAAGGGGCAGGAGGACCTTGCCTACCCTACCCGCCGCCATGAGCTTTGTTGAGCCGTTGTGCTCGCGGACGCTGGCTGATTGGGCGCTTACCGCGCGCTGTGCGCGGGCCCGCCGCGGCTTCTCATGTCGTGTCGTGTGATGCTGTGCAGGCTCTCCATGGTGTGATGGGAGGGGTCGCCGACAGACCTGCTGTCTGCTACTGCTGCCCAGTGCATAACCAGTGAGCACGCCTGACACATGTTTTTGCGTGGCGGCAGCCAAGTCAAGCGCTGATGACGGCCAGGGCGAGCAGGGCCGGCTGCACGGGCGGGGAGGTCGCGACCGTGGGGGCCCCCGTCGGCGGCGAGGCCGCGACTATGGTGCCGCCCGTCGGCGGCCGCCTGGTCGCCTTCGACAGCCGCGTTGAGCACGAGGTGCTGCCGGCACATGCGTGCAGGTGCCGCCCCTACCCTACCCTACCAGAGGTACTGCCCCTGCAGTACCCTCACCACACCCGCCCCGGCGTCAATTCTGGCCAGCCAACAGTGCTGCGTGCCTGCGGCATGCGTTGAGGCACGCGCGAGCCCCAGCCCGCGCCGCTCTGCTGCCATGCACGGCGGGCGCGCCCGAGCACCGCTGGCAGCGGGGCGCTCGCACGCGCGCCGCGCCGCTCTGCATCCGCGAGCCGGACGCGCTGGCCGCAGTGAGCCGCGCCGCGCCGCCCGCGCGACGCGCCCGCCAGCGCCCGGCGCCCGACGCCATAATAATGAATCGCGGCACCGGCCCTGCTCGCAGGTATGCGCTGACCGCGTGGTTCTACCGCGCACGTCCGCCGCCGCAGGGCGCACCCCATGCGGCGCAGCAGCCCGGCGAGGCAGCGGCCCCGGGGTCGCGCGCGCGGCCGCCCACGCCCGCCGCGGCGGCAGCGGCGGCAGTGCCGGCGCACACCCCGCCCTGGGCGCCGCACGAGGCAGCAACTACGGTGGAGGCCGGCATGGAGCAGCCGCCTGAGCCGGCGGCTGCGGCCGACCCGGGTCCATGTACGGCTGCGCCGCAAGCGCATTCGCCTGCGCAGGCGGCGCCGCCGCACGCGTGCGGCCCGCCTGAGGCCGCCGCGCCCGCCGCGGAGCGCCGCCAGAGCCGCCCCGGGGCAGGGCCGGGCTCAGGCGCGGAGCGCGCCGGTGCGGCGGCGAGCGCGTGCGGGGAAGCGCGGGACGGACGCGCGGGCGGGGAAGCGCCCGCGAGCTGCGTATCCAGCGGAGGCGCCGGGGACTGGCGCGCGGGGCGGGACGCGCGCGTGACGCACCCGGACCGCGTGTTCGTGTCGGTGGCCGCCTACCGCGATGAGGAGGCGCAGTGGACGGTGGCGGACCTGCTGCGCCGCGCCGCGCGGCCCGGGCGCGTACGCATCGGCATCGTCTGGCAGGCGCGCGCGCGCGCCTGCCCCGAGCGCATGCGCGTCAGCATTGTCTGGCAGGCGCGCGCGCGCGCCCATGCGGGCGGGCCGCGCGGTGCTGCGCGGGCCTTGCTGCCGGAGGCTGGGCATCCCTGGGCTCGGCACGTGCTTTTCAGTTGGGTGCCCTCCCAGAATTCGCATTCTGCGTGTAGCCGGCGCGCGGGGATGGCGGCACGAATGGGCCATTGCCTCCCAGCTCGGCAGGAGGCGGCGCCTGCTTTACAGGTGCCTGAGAGCCCTGTGTGCACCAGAGGGAGCGTGCGGCCGCGGACATGCCGAAGAGCGCTCACGCGGGCGGCAGGTGGACGAGGAGGAGGACGCTGCCTTTGTGCGCGTTGCGGGCTCCGCCGCCGAGCGCGCGCGGTGGGCGCCGCAGGCGCGGCCCCCGCCCGCGGCCGCCCCGCTTGTCTGCGCTCGGCTCGGGCCTGCACGGAATGCGCATGCTCTGCTTGTGGCCGGCAGCGGCCTCTTGGCAACAGGCGCCCCAGCCAGAGACTCCCCTGCCACAGGGCTGCCTTTGTGGCGGATGCTCTGCCGCCTGCTGCCGGGTGACCTAGGGTCTCAACACTTCCCAATCATACCCTAAATCAGTGCCCTGGGCTGAGGGGCACCCTGCGGGCGCGACGCGCCAGGTGCGCGAGCTGCGCATGGACTGGCGGCAGGCGGCGGGCCCGTGCCTGGCGCGCGCGCTCGCGCAGACCCTGTGGGCCGGCGAGGGCTTCTACCTGCAGGCGCGCCGCGCGCGGGGCCCGCCGCCCGGCGCCGCCGTGCTCAACGGCGCGTCGTTGCCTGCTTCTGTGCGCCGGCGTGTCCGGCGCCACGCGGTGGCGCGCGCGCCGCTTCACGTGCGACTGGCCAGCTGACGTGCGCTCATGCTCCAGCGCTCGCGGGGGCGCCGCGCTCGAGGGCCAGCCGGCGGCCGCCAGGCGCCAACTGAAGTCCCCGCTCGCTTGCGCCGCCCGGCAGCCGCGCCAGGGGCTGCGCTGAGCGAATGCGCCGCGGCAGGTCGACGCGCACTCGCGCTTCGCGGACGGCTGGGACGAAGCCCTGGAGGGTTGGCTGGCGGCTGCCGAGGCGGCCTCCGCGCACGGCCGCGCGGTGCTGTCCGCGTACCCGCCCGACTACGAGGCGCGCGCGGCCCCGGGGTCAGGGCTGGGTAGGGCGCAGCCCTGGGGAGAGGGCAGGGTAGGGCGCCGCCGCATGCGGCTGGACTGTGTGGGTGACGGCAGCGCGGCGAAGACGGCCCGGACGAGCGTGAGCTGTGACCGGGGCATGCCACGGCGTGCTTCGCCCGCATGCCGCGCGTGCTGGGGTGCCTGTATACGTTCTTAACAAACTGATGGCTGCCGTGACGCCGCTTCACTGCTTTTCGGAATGGGGCTGTGCAAAACGGCATGCCGCTGCAGGGCGCGGGCGCGGCCGGCCGCGCTCCTGCGGACGACCGCCCGACGCTGCTGTGCGCGAGCTCCTTCGGCGCGGACGGCATGCTGCGCCTGCGCGGCCGCCGGCTGGCGGCGCGCTCGGCTGCGCCGCTGCCCAGCCTTTTCTGGGCGGCCGGGCTGAGCTTCTCGCGCGCCGAGCTGTTCCTGCAGGCGCGCTCCCACGCCCTGTTCGGATCCCTGTTAAGCGCTAGGCAAAGGGATGAGCATATGGCTGTAACAATGTAGCTGTGAGGAAATCGCCATGTCCCCGACGCACAGGGAGTCGTCCCCCGGTGTGGCCATAGGGTAATGAAACCCTGACCTTACCCTAGTGCAGGTGCCATACGAGCCGCTGCGCTTCCTGTTCTTCGGCGAGGAGGCGCTCCAGCTGGCGCGGCTGTGGGCGGCCGGCTGGGACGTGTTCGCGCCGCCGGCGGCGGTGGTGTTCCACCAGTGGAGCCGCGCGGGGCGGCGCACGTTCCAGGCCGAGGTGCCGCGGGTGCGCGCCTGCGCCCAGCTCTGGGCACCGCAGCTGTTCAACCGCCTGTCATGCAGTGCATGCTCTGCTGTCTTGGAAGCAGCGGCGCGCCTACCGCACCAGCATGTGGGTGGCCCACGCGGCCGTGAACGTGCATGGCGGCTGCAGCTTGGCAAGCAGGGTGCGAGCTTGGTGCACCTGCACCGCTTGGCGAGGTATGCTCTGCAATGATATGCTCTGCTTCGGGTGTGCGAGACCCACTGCAACCCCCTTGCAGGATGCCGAGGCGGAGGCAGCGTCGCGCCGGCGCGTGGCGCAGCTGCTGAGCGGCGAGGGCGGGGCGTACGCCGCACAGCCCATGGCGGGCTCGGGCGTCGAGGCGCACGCGCCGCGCGGCGTCTGCGCGCTGGGCGCGCACTGCGGCGTGGACTTTGCGGCGCGGGTCATGTCGGAGCGCGCGCGGCGCGGCGGCGCGGCCGACGACTCGCTCTTTTCGAGCAGCTAACGCGGGGGCGGCGCGGCGCGCTGCGAGTAGCGGCGCCATGCTGCAGGCATCCTGCGGCCGGCCCGGCCCCGGGCCGGCCCAAAAGGCCAACCCAACTGCCACGCCGTTGTGGTAAGTGGCTTTCACTCTGAATTCTTAATGAAAATTGCTGAGAGATGCTGAATCCACCACATGACATGGCCCAACAGGCTTGCTGCGGCAGCAGTGCCAGCACACACGCGCAGGACATTCCGCATGCCCAGTGTGTCACCAACCTCTCCTCCGGCCCTCATCACGCAGCGCCATCACCTTCGCGGATGCGTCACGCTCCAGCGGCTCACGCAACATGGCGATGCGATGCTCCATCGCGCTTGGCCTGTCGCACTTGTGCGGGCCGCCGTGCGGGCCGCCGCGCGGGCCGCCAAAAATGCCGCTCCCTGGCAGCACAGGGCACACAGGGCGCGGGTGACTGAAATGGCGCGCCTGTCACTGGTGCTCCATCGGCAATCAGCCTCGTGCATTGCAGGCCAGCAGGGCAGGCACAGGACTTTCCTCGCGGTGTGCGTCCCGCTCTCTCTGCAAGGTCACTGAGGTCGCGCGCGCCTGACACTATGATGTTCACGCCATGCTCGGCCGCCTGCTCCGCGACGCCGCCGGACCCGATGCCGCCGTCCATCTGGATGTGCAGGGCCGGGAAGCGCGCGCGCAGGTACGCGGCCTTGCCGAGCGCGCCGGCCTGGAACTTCTGGCCGCCAAAGCCGGGCTCCACGCTCAGCAGCAGCACCTGCGCGCCGGCGCGGCCTCGGGCACCGCACAGCCATATGGTAGGGTAGGGTAGGGTAGGGTAGGGTAGGATAGGTTTGAGTCCCTAGCCCCACAGCCAGGAAGTCGACCGGTGCCCCTGCAGCACGTCCAGGGCACCAGGTGCTGCCCGCCAAACCCTTGTGCGTGCTTGACACTGGTAAAGTTGTGTGGCGGCGCCCACTCCTCAGCTGCGCTGCGCTTCAGACGGCACGAGCGCGGGGGCGCGCCACGTCGACGTCGCCGGCGGCCACGTACGGCGCGGCGGCCTCGGCCGGCGTGCCTGGCACGAGCGCGAGGCCGGCCGCCATGCCCGCCCGCCGCACGCGCGCCGCGAGCTCGACCACGCGCTGCTCGCGCGGCCAGCCGCCCTCCGCGCAGCCCCGGCCACCCCACAGCGCCTCCAGTTGGAAGCTAAAGAGGCTCGCACCCGCCTCCTGCAGCTCCTGCACAGCACGTGGCGCCAGTTGGTGAGCACTGCGTGCGGCGCTGCCTAGTGAACACAGCTCGCGGCGCCAGTCAGTGAGCACTGCATGCGGCGCTGCCAGGTGAACACAGCTCGCGGCGCCTGTTAGAGAACACAGCTCACGGCACTACTAGGTCAGCCTCGGCCGAGAGTATTATACAAGCCAGCGTCCAAACTAACGCTGGGCCGTGACAGCCGGGTGGGCGCTGCTGCAGCAGCGCCTGCCCCGGCACGTGACAGCCCATCGGTTCCCAGAGCGGGGCAGGCTTGCACGCGTGCTGCATACCTTGTAATTGAGCATGCAACGAGAACGGCGGTCTTGCCAGATATGGCACTCCTGCCTGCATGCGGCGGGCACTGAAAGCGCGCGCAGGCGGGAGAGCACCTCCACCCAGTCCTGCGGGTTGGTGGCGTACAGGTGGCAGTCGCAGAACACTGGCCGGGCGTTGTTCGCTCGCGTCAGAGCCCGCCTTACAGCGCCCACCACGCAGGGACCGAACGTCCAGTTGTTGACAAAGTGCCCGTCCTAGGCAGCACAGCCGCTGTGTCAGGGTCTGGCAGGGCTGCCCAGCACGGTCGCGTCGTGCACCAAGAAGCGGCAGCGTTTACCAAGTTGTCCGCCGGACAGTGCATCCCAGCGCTGTAGCGCAGGACGCCAACGCAACGCAGGCACAAGGAGTGCAGCCCTACTGCGCCACCCCTCCGGACGCCTATCCAAACAGATAGCTCTGCGCAGCATGCTACCAGGAAGCGTGCAAGCACCATGAGGTCAAAGTGCAGCCAGTCGGCGCCCGACCCCAGCGCGAGGGCGGCCTCCTCGCCGAGCGCGGCGCCGTCGGCCGCGAGCAGGGAGGCCGAAATGATGCCCGGCATGCGGTCCCGGCCGGGCACTTTTCCTGGCAGCTTTGTGGCCATGCTGACTTGCTATTAACTTGTGTCAAATGAGGCAAGCGACCAGAGTATATTACATAGACCAGACAGACTCAGACCTGCGGTGATGTGCACACAGAGCTGCTCGCTGACTATAATGTGACAGGTATGCGCTCTTGCACGACTTTCTTCGCATGGTCTTTATTGCTGCGCCCCGCGAGTTGCGCCTTTTTTTGAATCAGCCCTAACCCGCCAAGCTGTTTCTAAACCCCCCCTAGCACCGCTGGAAGTAGTTGGTCGATTCGTATGAGTCATCAACTCCTTTGCGAAACAGCACAAGCAGCTCCGAGGCACCTGCAGCCCTGCTCGTTAACTGGCAACCAGAACAATTCAGCTCTCTCCAAGCTGTGCTTGTAACCATCCGCTTTGAGCGCAGCGCCATACAGTGAGCAGCAAGCAGCAAGCAGGCGAGCAGGGACGCTATGGTGCAGGGCCTCCTGCTGCCGCTGGCGGCCGCCTGCCTGGCGGTCGTGGCCAGCGCGCTGGCCTCCCGCCTGGCGCGCTGGCTGGCTGACATGGTCGCCCTGAGCAGGCTGCCGCACCCGCCCGCAACCTGCTTCTGGCGCGGCGTGTGCGCGGCCGGCGACCTGGCCTTTCACCGCTCGCTCACCAAGTTCGCCGCGCAGTACGGCGGCATCTACTCGATCCGCTTCTACCACCTCAAGGCGCGCGGGCCCGCCTGGCACGCTAGACTACCACTGTCTTGGCCCTGCTTGGCAGTTGCCAAACTCCCACTCTCTGGGCTCTGCTTTGCAGCTCTGCTTTGCAGCTCCCACCGTGCGGCGCTGGCCGCGCGGTCGAGCACAGAGGCGAGCCGGTGTGGGCTTTCGAGCAGTGGGGCGAAGCGGGGCCGCAGGTGGTCGTCGTGTCCGACCCGCTGCTGGTGCACGAGGTGCTCGCGCGCGGCAGCAACCTGGACAAGGCCGCGGACGCCTACAACGGCATCGACCTGGTGCGGACAGCGCCGCGGGGCGCCGCGCTGCGCCCGCGGCCGCTCCGGGCTGGCAGGAATGAATGATTGCATTACGGGGCGCCGAAACATGCTGGGCGCGCCGCGCAGCTCACGCACGGCCGGCGGAATCTGCTGTCGCACCCGACGCACACGGCCGCCTGGCGGAACGCGCGCAAGGGCGTCGCTCCGGCGTTTGCTACGAAGAACATCCGGCGCGCCTGCCTCTCGCAGCAGCCTTGGTTGTGTGTGACGCGCGGCGCTGCGCGCTGTGTTGTCTCACGGGTATCTGTACCGGTGAGGGCGGCATGCCAGGTGCTGCCCGCAGAGCCAAGTGCCCTGCATGCAGAGCACGTGCAGATGGGTCATGCAGTGCTTCACGCCGGCCCTCTTGACACAGCGCCAACGGCCCGGCGCCGCATGCAGGAACGGTTTTTCGCATGTCGTCAGCGTCAACGAGCGCCTTATCCAGGCCCTCAAGCGCCTGGGCCCCGAGGCGGTGGTCGACATGGACCTGGCCGCGCAGCGCGAGAGCCTGGTGCTGGCCCTGCGCAAGACATGCTAAAAAGAACTGTATGTCAAATAGGTCGACTTGGCACACCTTCCATGACTCAGACGTCAGGCCGTTGGTGTGCAGTGCACCCGTGAACAGGGCCTGGCTCGGTGTTTGACACCATGCATCAGACGGCGTCGATGCCGCACACGTGCACGCGCGAGAGCTGTCGTGTGTGTAGAGCGGGGATGCCGCTTTGAGTCGCGCGTCTGGCGCTGCATGCGCCATATCAATAGCATGGTGTCCGTGCACCACGCCGGTCGTTCAAACCCTCGTGAGGCTACTGGCGTTGCTGCTCGCCCGCATGCGCGCCCGGCTCACGCTGCAGCGCCGCGCAGGATGTCATCGGCATGGTCGGCTTCGGCAAGGACTTCGGCGCAACCAGGTGCCCGCCCAGCGCTCCGCACCCTCCGACGTGCACCCTAGTCTACTCAAACCATGGGCTGGTCATGCGACGCGGCCCATGGCCGGAGCGCGCGCCCGTGCTCTCACTACAGGCTGGCAGCATTGCTTGGTGCAGCGGACAGAGCGCCGGACAGCTTGCGAGGAGCGCGCGCAACACAGCGCACGCGCGCGCACAGCGTCCTGGGCGGCGACGGCGCCGCGTCCGCGCTCAGCGCCATCCAGCGCGGCATGGTCGAGACGCAGAAGTACCTGTCCTCGCCGCTGCGGCCCTACCTCTGGTTCCTGCCGGTGCGCTCCTGGAGCGTTCTGATGGCGGCGGCTGCTCCGGCTGCTGCCGGCTGCTGCTCACGCGCACGTACGAGCGTGCCGCTGTGTCCGTCAGGCTCAGTGTGCTATCCAGAGTGCTTTCACGTCTGGTTCAGCGCTGGCAGCTGACGAGTTGCCTGGGAGCGCGGGCGAGCGTCCCGCATGTCCCATTAAAAACAGTGCGACATGGCGAAGGCCGTCGCGGCGGCGGCCTGCCCGCCGGCGACCCGGCCGCAGTTGTGGCGCACGCGCTGACGGCGGCGCGGCAATCGTTCCGCGCGCGCCTGCGGCAGGAGGTGCGGCGCGGCGCGCGCGCGCTCCGCGGCTTCCAAGTCATTGTGGAGGGCCTGCTGGCGGAGCTGCGCGCGGGCGGGCCGCCGGCGCCCGGCGACGTCACCATCGGCGCGCACCTGCTGCGCATGCGCGACCCGGCCACCGGGCGGCCGCTGACCGACGCGCAGCTGCTGCCCGAGGCGCGCCGCCGGCCTCCGCCCCTCTCTCCTCCTCCCCGGCGCCGCGGGCGCGCGCGCGCCGTCGCGCCGGCGGGCCTGCCGCGGCGCGGGCGCGCCGCTGCTGCCCCAATGCAGGGCCGCCAGCTGCCCACGCTCGTGTTGTGTTTTGCAGTGCTGCCGTACCTGGTGCAGCGGTGTCCCTGAGGTGCAGCAAGGCGCACCGCATCGACCCTCCAGAGGGCTGGCAGGTGTAAAAAGCGGGGCAGTGTGTTTGCAGACGGCCTGCTGCAGGGCGTGTGACCGCCGCCACGCCCCTGCATGATCAGTGCCGCCGTGCCTGCGGCACCAGACACGGAAGTCACACCTAGGGTTTGCCGGGCGCAGATTGGCATCGCCTTCATTGCTGGCATGGAGACCACAGGCGCGCCGCAGTCTGCGCCCGCAGCATGATGCCAGCGAGCATGCTTACGCAATGCCGCCGCGTTGTGCCGGCTGCGGCGCAGCGCCGCACGGCCAGCCGCCAGGCGTCGCAGCCGATCATGCTGACTGCTGACAGCGCGCGGCGCCGCGCAGCCGGGCACACGCTCACCCGGCCCGGCGCCCCGCCCGCCACGCCTGGCGGCCGCGGCGGAACCTGCGGACTGTATGTGGTTCGCGCCCTAACCCCATACGCTGCTCCGCAGGGCACACGATCGCCTGGACGCTGTACCTCGTCTCGCAGCACCCGCAGGCCGAGGCGGCGCTCGCGGCGGAGCTGGACGCGGCCGGGCTGCTCGTGACTGCCGCGCGGCCGGCGCCGCGCGCGCTGACCTTTGACGACCTGGGCGCGCTGCCCTACCTCGCCGCGGTCATCAAGGCGCGGGCCCTGCCCGCCCGCCCGCCGTTCGTGCCGGGACCGACCAACTGCGCCACCGGCATGCAATAGGCTTTGAAGGACCTCTGCCTCCGGGTTTGGATAACCTTTCCTTTGTCTCACCTTTCATGGGGTACCCCTGCTTGCCTCCCTGTGATGCGCTCCGGGACCGCGGACCGCGCCACCGCCGTGCGCCGCCAGGGGGCGTAACAGCGGCGCCCGGATCCTACATAACCAAGCGCACGTCCGGGAACGAGCGTGCTGACGCCGCGGCGCGGCCGACAGGAATCGATGCGAATGTTTCCCGTGGCTGCCGCGGGAACTTCGAGAACGGCGCCAACTCCGATGCAGCTGGGCGGCCATCATATTCCGGCGGGCACGCAGCTCTGGGTGCCGCTGCACGTGCTGCTCAACTCGCCGCACAACTGGGACCGCCCCGACGCCTTCCTGCCCGAGCGCTGGGCCGACCCGGAGGCTGAGTACGCCGCCGCCGCGCCCGCTGCGCCCGCCTCGAGCCCGGCGCCCGGCGCGGACGCGAATGGCGCGGCTGGCGGCGAGGCCCCGCGTGTGAGCGAGGATGGCGCGCGCGGCAGCGAGGACGGCGCCGCCAAGCGCCCGAAGCGCTTCATCCCGTTCTCGAGCGGCGCGGGCCTCCCCTCATGCGACGTGTATGAATTGCTCGTGGGCATCGGTGCTTAAATTTTTTATATCAGTTTGCAAGTTGTCTGGGCCCTCTACCGAGCTGTGGAGCAGAGCGGGCCGGACCCTCTGCGCGCGCCCCGCCAGGCGCGCGGGACTGCGTCGGCCAGAGCCTCGCGCGCATGAACTGCACGGCCACGCTCGCGCTGCTGCTGTCCGCCTTCCGCTTCCGCCTGGCCGACGAGGCGCGCCCCGGCCGCGCGCCGCAGCAGGCGCCGCCGTGCCGTGCCGCGCAGGGCCGGCCGGTCGTTCTGGCGGGCGTGGCGCTGCTCGAGCATACGGGCCAGAAGGCCTGTGTTGAATTAAGCGCGTGCTTGTCACAGAGCAGTCGCGCGGGGCTGCCGGCGCGATGCATGCAAGGACTGTGCTGTCGACACGCTCGCTCTGCCTGGCGCAAGGCCGCAGGGCGGCAGCGCCGCTCGCGTCGCGCAGCAGAGGTCGTGTCCTCGCTCGCGCGTGCTCAAGGTTTGGCCTGGCGATGCGTCGCAACGGCTGTCCGTAAGCCTGTGAGGTGGCGCAGATGGGCGGCGCGGAGGGCGTGCGCGCGGCCGAGCGCATGAGCATCACGCTGCAGATGGCCGACGGCATGAAGATGCACTGCCTCCCGCGGCCGTGCTAGGTTAGAAGCATGTGCTAGGTTGGGAGCATGATGCACCGCCACCAGCGGCCGTGTTAGGGTAGAAGCATGCGTTAGGGTAGTAGCATGATGCACTGCCTCCCGCGGCTGTGCTGAGCGCTGCCGTGCAGTGGCATGAAGCATGTGCCGGGCAGCACAGCAGAGGCTTGTACATAGATGCGCTGCTGCTGTGCTGGTGCGAGGTGCGGGGTTTCTGCACTGTGCATCTGCATGCAGCTGGATCTCTGTACGAGGTGCTGTGAGCGGCGCATGCTGCTCAACTGGCCTCATGAGTTACAAGCCCTGGTGATCAACCAAGATGTTGTCAACCAAGTTAGTGAGTTATCAACCAAGAGGAGCGCGCTCGCTTGTGTGGGTCGTCTTAGCTACATCTAGCTAGCTATCTGGGGTCTTGCGACAGCCCAGAGCCCAACCTGGGGCCGTTGCTTCACTGCGTTGCTACACGCCACCCCCTGCCATCACACTGCGGTTGCATGCGTTGCTCGACTGGCCAGTCCTGCGCCGCCAGCCATTGCAGCAGGCCTGTAACTATTCACTTCTGCAGTGCTGATTCAGGCCGCAGAGAGAAGAAAACACAACAGCACCGGCCATCGAAGATCCTGCTTTTTCCAGGAAAATCGATTTGGCAGAAGTCTGCCTCACATCTTGCTATGATGCAAATTCGATCTCTGCAGACAAAAGGAGCATGACAGCTCAAGACCCGCTGGGCATCGGCTGCATGGGTGCATGGGACGCAGCGGCCGCCCCACATGCATCCTGCTCCCGCTGCACTTGCAGCTGCCACTCCAGGTACTGGTTCCGGTCGTCCGCCCTGCAGGCAAGCACGCTTGTGTTCACAGAGGGCGCAGCCACTGAGACGTGAAGAGAGAAGCTCGCCCTCGTGAGAGTCAGACCTCCCAAGGGTACGGCCTCCTGAGAGTCATCCTGGGTGTTGCAACGCAAGCTGCTGCAGCTGGTGTGGCGCCACGTGTAATCATCATTAAAACCGGCACCGCGCGTTTAAGCGCACGCTCTCAGCTGCGACGAGGACACAAGGACAGCGTCGCCAAGGCCGCTGCGCGGGGCGGGCCGGCCGGCGGGCGGCGCACTGCTGCAGCAGGCCCTGCAGGAAGTCCAGCTCCTCGGCGAGCGCGGCGCCGCCGCCGCCCGTGCCGCCGCTGCACGCGCTCCCCGGCCGCGGCGCCGGGCCGGGCTCGGCGTCCGCGTCATGGTCCGGGTCCGGCTCGCCGGGCGGCCCCAGGCCGCCGGCCTCCAGCAGCTCCAGGCGCGCGAGCAGCGCCGCGTTCTGGTGCGCCAGCTCGGCGTGCTCGGCGGCGATCGCCGCCTTCTCCGCCAGCAGCGCCTGGACGTCGTGTTTTTTGTTGGGGACCTATCCTATCCTACCCATGCCCCTGATTCAGCCTTGGCTGCCTTGATTGCTGGAGTCAACATGCTCATGTGGACAACCCAAGGGCGCCTGCTTGCTGCGGCGCGGGGCGCTGGAGCCAGGGGCATGCGTCTGCATCGTCATAGCAGAGGGACGGGCGCGCGCGCAGGCCGCGGCGCCGGCGGCCCTCTGCCCAGCCCCAGCATGGCCCGCTGAGGCTGCGAAAGGGTGCTTCTATGACTGGCGCCGGCGCGGAAGCGATCGGCGGTGTCACTCGGCATCAGCAGTGCAGTGGCTGCATGTGGGCAGCCACATATCTGCACGGGGCCCTGGAGGCTGTGCACGGCCGGCCTCCGCTGCCAGCAGTGTGCGGTGGCGCTCAGGGAAGGTGCAAGCGGGGCAGCCCGGGCGCGGGCGCGCGCGCGCGCCTGCGCCTGGCCGGCCATCTGCTCGGACATCTCGTCCGCCAGCCGCTTCTCAAACTGCAGCCGCTCCAGCCGCGCCGCCAGCTCCGCCGGCGTCTCGCGCCCGCGCGCGCGCAGCGCCACCGGCGCGCCCGCCGGCAGCGCGCCGCCCTCGCCGCCGCGCGCCGCCGCCCGCGCCGCCGCCGCCGGCGTCCGCGCGGCCGCGGCGCCGCTCTGCGCCCCCCGCCACCCCGGCCGGCCCCCCGTCGGCGTGCCGACGGGCGACTCCGTGCCGGAGCCCGCCGCCGCGTCGCCCGCCCGCTCCGCGCGCCCGAGCCGGCTGGCGGGGCGCCAGGGCGGGCGCGCGGTCCCGGCGCCGGGGTTGAACAGAGGGTTGGTAATGGGGTACTCGGCCGCGGGCGCGCGCTCGCCGCCGCGCCCGCCGGCCCCCGCATCCGCGCGCCGCCCGTCCGGCGAGCGCGTGTCCGACCCTGACCCGGACCCTGACCCCGAGCACGCCGCCGGGCGCCGGGCGCCCTGCCGCCCGCGCGCGGGCGGGGCGCTGCCATCGTCGCTGTGCGGCGGCCGCGCCGCCGCCTGCGGCGCCCTGCGCGCGGGCGCCCTTGCGTTCGGCGCAGACGCTCTGATGCAGGGCTCCCGACCAGGGCAGCGCTGCCAGACCCCGCCCTTGCTGGGCCTTCCTTGCGCAAGCCGTCAGCGGCAGCCTTGCTGCGCAACATCAGCTCAGCCAGTCGCAACGTTCTGGCGTGACCGGGGTCAGCAGGCGCCCGCCCCGAGCCCCGTGTGAGCAGCAGGTCAGGACCGCTCGGCACAGGGAGGGACGGGGTTGCGAAAACTCCCCTGCGCAGCACCCTGGCAGGCGCCCGGCAAGCTTTTCCCTGTCAAGCTATCAGCGTCTTTCTGCAAAGGAAGGCCGTGCCTGGTCGGGCCTCGGCTGCGGCTGTTGGCCGGGTGTGCGTCGCCACGCTGCGCGGGCGGGGCAGCGGCGCCCAGATCCGCATCGGCGCCAGACGCCCTGGCGGCCTCGGGCGCGGGCGCCGGGGCGCGGCTGCGGCTGTGGGCCATGGCGAGCTGCAGCTTTCGGCGCTGCACGGGCGACAGGGAGGCCAGCGCGCTGGGGTTGATTCCGCCCCCCGACCCGCCAAACACCTCCGCCGCGGGCGCCAGGCTGAGCCGGCCGCATAGGCGCTGCAGCGCGGCGGAGTCACTGTCGCCCTTCTTGTGGCCGTCGGCGGCGCCGGCCAGGGGCGCCAGGCTCAGGCGGCCGCGCAGGCGCTCGGGGACGCTGCGCAGCAGCTCCTGCGGCAGCTGCGCGGGCACCCAGCGGCCCTGCGGGTCCGCCTGCATTGCACTCGGCGCCTGTTCCGCCCGGCGGTGGTGCTGCCCCGGTTCCGCAACGCGCACTGCCGCGACGGCCTGTGGGTCTGGCGGTGAGCGTAATTGCGCACCCTGCACAGCTCGTGCACACCGCGGAAGCTGGGGGAGGCTTCTTGTGTCGAACAAGCAGGTTTGCAAGTGTCGCCGGGCCGTGAAAATCAAGCGCCAGATCACCCTCTGTTTTGAACCTCCAGCCCTGAACCTGCAGAACCTCCAGCCTCAAACTTGTCTGCAGTAGAGCACTGCTACTGTGGCCGAGCGCGCCGGGGACGCCAAGAGTGACAGGCTATGCGCCTTGTGCTGGAGCTGTGGCAGCCCGCCTGCCTCCTTCCCTGCCCAGGGCGGGCTGTGAAAAGGCGCGCCGCTCTGCAACAGCGCGGTGGCGACGCAGACCAGGGCCGGGGCGCCCCTGCCGGCCGGCGGCGCGCCGCAGCTGCGGGCAGGGCGGGCTGCAGGTGCCGCGCGTCATCGACCGTCTCTGGACTCAGCCGCTCCGCAGCCTCGCCCTCGTCGCAGGCCGCTCCGCCGTGGCAGCCGCCCCTCAGCCCGGAAGTGGGCCTGCTCTGGCTGCTCCTGGGCGCCGCGTGGGCGTGCTCCAGGCGCGCGCACCGGCCGCCTTTCCTGGCTCGGGCTTAGCCTTGGACTTGCATCAGCGGCCACCGGCTGCTTTGGAAACGGGATAAGCACCATCTGCATGATGCCCGCACCAACAGGTGCGGCGCGCTGCTCTCGTCCGCCGCGCTGCTGCTCGTGGAGCTCGTGCACCTGGGCCTGCACGCCAAGCCGCTGCAGCCGCTGCTGCCGGCGCGGCCGCGGGTCGCCGACCGGCGCTTCCTGCGGCGGTTCACCACCGGCGCGTTCTTCGCGAGCGAGCTGGCGCTGCTGGCGCTGCTGGCCGCGGCGAGCCCCGTGAGGCGCGGCCGGCCCGCTCATCAGCGATGGCCCGCCGCAGGGCCGACCTTGACGCGCCGCACAGCAGCGGAGCACCTGGCGAGCCGCTGCGGCACAGTCCCGCATTTCTCCTGTCTTGCGAGAGCCGCTGCTGCAGTGTGAAATAATTGTTTGCCACACTTGAGTGGGGCTGCCGCAGCGAGCCGGGCGCGCGGCGCGGCGACGGCAGGCGCGCCGCGCTCGCAGGGCGGCGCTGCCGCGGCCCCTGCTGTGCGCGCACGCCGGCTCCCACGCGCTGTATGCGCTGCTGGCGTGGGCCGCGCCGCGCTGGTGCGTGCGCGTCAACGTCGAGCGGGTGGAGGCGCGCGCCGGCGCTTCCCGCTTCCCCCGGCCGCGTGCACCCGCCAGCCTGCATCGCTCCTCTCGCTGTTGTATAAGTGGCTCGACCAAGGTCGCAAATCAGCCAACGTGGGGCTCAGAAAAGAAAAGGGTGGCGCTTTGCCATCAGAACTTTTTCTTGGCAGAGCTCAGCGCTTGTGAGCCCATGCTGCCCGTCAGCTCTGCGCCGGGGGGGGGGGGGGGGGGGGCCGCACGGCCCCCCGCCCCCCGCGCCCCCCCCGCCCCCCCCCCCCGCCCCCCGCCCCCCGCGCGCGCCCCCCCCCCCCCCCCCCCCGGCAGAGCGACGCGCCGGTCACGAGCGCGGCGGGCGCCTGGGCCGCGGCGCTCAACGCGCTCAATGCGGCCGACCTGGCGGCGCACGCGGGCTACGCCGGCGCGCTGGCGCTCGCCGCCTGGCGCGCGGCCGCGCCGCTGGCCGCGCGGCTGGCCGCGCTCGCGGGTGCCCCCGCGCTCCGCTCCTCTCTCTCTCGGCGCGACGCTGGCGTTGCAGCGGGGGAGGTTGCAGTTTTTATGGCGGAGCTGTCTTTTTGGAGGGAACCCTTTCAGCGCCCTGGTCTTGCGCTCGCGGACCGTAGGCGCAGCTTGGCTGAGGGAGCGGTGCTCAGCGCGCCGGCCGGGCGCGGCAGCCTTGCTGCGCGCGCAGAAAATTGCGCGTCCTCCTCCTGAAACCAAGCCAAGAGGCGCTCGGCATGGAGCATTGCCTGCATGCGCAGCGCTGCCCGCATGCGCGGCGGTGACATCCCACTGCCCTGACACCGGGGTGTGTGCGCCGGCGCTCAGGTGTGGGCGTGCTCGGAGTGCAGGCCGGCAGAGCGCTGCTGTCTTGCGAGGGCGCAGAGGCCCAGACGGCGTGGCCAGTGACACAGCGTCAGCGCGGTGATCGTCCGCAAGTCGGGTGACCACAGGGCGGTTGCCTTCTGTGCCTGCGATTCTATCTTTTAACATGATCGCCCCGCGCCGAGTACTAGTAAAAGCAGTACGGGTGCTGTGCGCCAGACCAGGCAGTACGCACGCAGCAGCATGCATGCCAGGCAGCCTTGAGATGCACTCTCACACCTGCATGGCGCAACAGCCCCACAGCAGACAGTCAGCTCCCAAGCGCGTGATGAAGCAAACAGGAATGTGCAGAAGTAACAGAAGAACACTAAACAACGACAGCTCGGGCACCCTGGCCCCTGCATACACATCGGCTCCTGCACACACATTTGCAGCTGCCCATCCAGCGGACTGCTTGCGCTACAAGCGCCCCGCCCTAAACCACGGAGGGCAGCGGCCCCGCCGCCAGCGCGGCCGCCCGCAGCGCCAGCTCCGCCTCGATGTTGTCAAACACGCCGCCAGGCTGCGCGGGGTCCCACAGGAAGCGCGCCTGGCGCGCGCAGCCGCGCTCGCTGCCAGCTCAAGCGGGGCCGCGTTTCACGCTTGTTGTGCTGCACTGTGTTTGTAAGTGCACTGGGGCAGTTGGCAGAGAGAGAAGCTGAGCATGTGTGCACTCCAAAGCAGCAACTGATTACTCACCAGACATGCTCACGTGCATGCATTCATGCAGCCTGGCTCGGGCAGACGCATCCAGCAGCCGCAGGCCGACGCCGCCCGCCGCAGCGGCAGGCCGCCAGGGAGGCGGGCACCTGGTGGCGCCGGACGCCCTCCTGCAGCACGCGGATCTGCTCGGGCCTCTTCAGCAGTGCCGCCAGCCGCGCCTGTCGCAGCAGGGGACCTTCAGGCACGCAAGGGAGGCGCTAAGTGTGATGCAGTGCACGATGCGGAGCCACCCGTGAGCCACGTCAATCTGCCAGGCTGCCCCAGACCTCCCGTCTAACGGGCTGAGGAGCGCCACATGGCGAGTTGCCTGACATGTGAGTTGCTCACTACTCAGACGCATTCGCAATGAGTTATTGCAACAGGCAGGGGGATAGCACGCGCCCACGCCCGCCCCACGCCCCCGGCACGGCGACGCGCCGGGCGCGCGCGCGCGCGCGCCTGCAGGCCCCGGTAGTCGTCCGGCTGCACATTGACGGTGAAGTCCGTGTAGTCCAGGCCCAGGCGCCGCGCGAACGGCAGCTCGGCCGCGCGGAAGAATGTGACCGGGATGCAGCCGAGCGCGAGCGCGCGCCACACGCGCGTGCTGTCCTGCGTGCTGCCTGCGCGCGCCGGCGCGCGCGTGCCGGCTCGGGCCGCGCTGCGGCAGGGCGGCTCGGGGGCTCCATGCGTGCCGCGCATGGAGAGCGCGGCAAGACCCCAACCTAAATGCTGGCTCTCATCAGGACTGCCACTGCATGGCGGCTGCCTTGTTTGCAAAGGCCTCCGAGCTCTCAATGCACGGGGTGCGAAGCGCCGCGCTCGTCTGGCGCGGGGCCGAGCTGTCGCACAGGGCGCCTGGTGAGCGAGCGGGGTGCATACGCGCCCTGAGCTTGCGGCTGCACCCCTCAGCACCGAAACTGGCGGGCAGGCGCAGAGCACGGCCGCGCGCGTGCCGGCCGCGATGCGCAAGGCCCTGGTCCCCCAACACACCAGGGTAGGCTAGGGCGTGGCGGGGCAGCAGGCGCACCCGGCGGGCAGACGCAGAACACGGCGGCGCGCATGTCGGCCTCGGTGCGCGCCAGGTCTTGCGCGCCCGCCTCCGAGCCCGCCAGCGGCGCGGCCGCCCACGACGCCAGCAGCTCATGCCGCAGGCGGTGACCTGCATGTGAACATTGTGCGTGAAGCATGGAGCTGGCTGGGGCTCCCGCGCACGCTGATCGGAACTCTCGCAGCACGAGCACGGTGCCGCAGGCGGGCAGCGCATGCCCTTCAGCGACGCGTGCTCCTAGGCAATGTCTGCAGTCGCCCACCGGCACAGCGCATGCCTGCTTCCAAGCCGCACTTCTACGCTCTGTGGCACCAAAATGCGTGCAGCATGTGCGCGCATAGGATGCACAGGGGCGACGCGCGCGCTCCGTGCGCTGCCCATGCGGGGCGCGCGCCATGGTTGGCGATGAGGTACTTGCCGTCGCCCGGCACGACCTCGAAGCGCAGCAGCGCGCTGATATTGCGCAGCGCGGCGAACGGCGACACCAGGTCCGCGCGCGTGTACGGCGCGTACATGGGCACAATTATGTCCGCGTCCGGGCGCACCTACGGAACCCCCAGACAGGGTTAGGTTAGGTTACACTATAACCGTTATAGTATGCAAGGAATGGCCGAGCTGAGGGTGCAAAGATGGACGCGCAGCTTGGACTCGGGTGGCGCCCAGGCGCTGCCGCCCTTCCGCCACGCCCCTGGTAGCCACAAACAGGCATCAACAGGCATGCAGGCATGTTGGTGGGCGTGTCGCAGCCGGGCAGCGGGCGCACGCAGTGCCAGCCGACGGGCCCCTCCCAATCGTAGCCAGACTCGGGACCGGACGCGTCGGGGTCTGCGCGGACCCATGTCGGCGTCGAGGGGACGGACCTGCGGACAGCGCGCTCGTGATCTCATGCGCGCAGCAGAGCGCCTGCTGCATCGCGCCAGCGCCGCAGCGAGGAGCAGAGACAGGGTAACAAGCAGAAGGTGGCCCGGCCCGGCGTACCCCCACACACGCGCGCTCAGGCTCGACAGAGACGTCAGCAGCAACGGGAGGGTCTGCCGCTGGCGTGCAAGCGCTGTCGGCCCTCACGGAATGTCCTAAGAAATCGGTCAGCGTGCGCGCAGAGGGCACACGCCTGGCGGCCAGGTCGCCGTACGACTGTATGGCGAACGAGTCGCCCAGCTCGTCCGCGCTCAGGCTCGCCGCCATCTCGCAGCGCCCTGTTCAGACCCAGGCCAGTGCTGACGCGCTTGCAGACGTTGCTTGCAGACGCGAGCGCTTCTAGCTTGAGCAGCAGGCGCCGCCGAGCGCGGCATGGGGCGCTGCTGTCTGCACGGACCGGCAGTGTGACGCACATGCATGCTGAGGCATACAGGGTGCAGGACGGGGCCCAGTGCATCCGCTCCGCCGGGGGCGGGCACCTCGGTCGTATGAGAACACCATGAAGTGGTCGGCGCCGTTGGCGCGGTCCCAGTACGGCAGCCGCCGCACGTGCGCCAGGGCGGCGCGCACCGCGTCGCCCGTGGCGTTGCCCGCGCCCAGCCACAGCTCGCCCCAGAAGTCGCGCACCTGCGGCGCGCGCGCGGCCGCTTGTGCCGCCCCTGCCCTCGGCGGCCGCTGCTCGCGCGAGTCGCACCACAGCCTCTGCACCCTGGCGCCGCAGAGCGCCAGGCACACACGCGCGGGTCGCCGCCCCTGACGCTTGCCTTGTTGCATGCGCATCATCTGCGGCAGCACACAAAGCACGCACGCGCACGTTCCGCGGCGGCACAGAGCACGTGCGCTTGGCCACGGCAAGGACGCGCCGCGCGTGCGCGCGCGCACACGACGCCTGCGCGCCGCGGACCTGCTCGCGCCGGCACAGCGGCGGCGGCGGCGCGTCCTCCTCGTCGCAGCTCGGCCGGCCCCAGAACCAGTTGAACAGGCGCCCTAGGTACACCGGCACGAAGAAGAGGCTGGCCGCGTCCGGGTCGCGCGTGCGCAGGGCGCTGCGCAGGAAGTGCTCGTGCAGCGCCACGTCGTCTGCGCGCGCGCGTGCGGGTAGTGCGGGTCGGATAGGGTTAGAGTCCGATGGACACATTCACAACGCAGGGCGCTGCGCAGGAAGTGCTCGTGCAGCTTCATGTCGTCTGCGCATGCGCACGCGCGGGGTAAGCATGCTGGATAGGAGGTAGGGTTAAGGCTAGGGTAGGGCAGACACAGGCACAACGAAGAGAACGCGAAGGAGGACTTGCTGGACGTGCGTGCCGCAGCCGGCGGGGCCGGGCGGGTGCAACGCGCTCGGCGGGCGGCTGCTGCGAGCGACACGGCCAAGTGCAGGCCGGTCCGGGCGGCGCGGCCTGCATCACGGGAGGCGCCGCACAGTCATACTGCTGGTCGTGCCAGGCCGTCGGCAGCGCCTGGCGGTCCACGTTGAGCTCCGCGGGGAGCTCGTACACGTACAGGAACGGGCGGCGCGGCTCACCGCCCGGCTCCGCCTCGGCCGCCCGGCGCCGCCGGTCCGCCAGCCGCCTGCCGCGCCAGGGCCGCTCAGGATGAGCCGTGCAGCGCCATGCGCTGCACTTTTCCGCCATGTGCTCACAGCCTGGTGAGTCGCTGCGCGCCGGAGGGCCGCCATGGCGGCGCACTTGCGAGCAAGGCCGCCTGGCCAGGCTGGACGCCTGCTCACTTGCTGCTGCAAGGTCATTGCGAGCTGCATACAGGCCTGCACCATACTGACCCGCGGCGTGGAACGGTCACGCTGTGCAGGACGCGCCTGGGGCCGCTGCCGCTGTGGCCGGCGAGGCGGTGCGCGGTCTGCCGGCTCGCTGCGGAGAGCAGCTTGCCCGGGTGGGCCGCGGAGGCGCCGTGCGTGTGCTCAGCCAGCGCCAGCAGCAGCGCCGCCGCGGCCGCCGCGCCGCGCCAGGCGCGCCCGCGTGCGCACATGCTCAGCACAGGCGCATCGACGCAGCCTCAGCGCGATCCTCCCTTCTGCAGAAATCTTCTGCTCCTGCAGGGGTGCGTGGTGGCGATGTGTGCCGCCTTTTGTCCACGAGCGCTGCTTATTCGAGCTGTGCGCTCTCGTTTCGGGAATTAGTTCTCAGGCCTCGCGGGCCCGGAGTACAGATCGCACACATTACGATATTATCCGTGTGACGGGGCCCCGGTCAGGGCCTGCGTGTCTGGTCGAAACACGGCACCAATACAGTACCAGAGCTCTTGTGGACTGGGACAGAAGCACGCACAAGTTTGATACGAGTTTTATATTGGCCCGCGCTGTCCACATAGTGCGTGCGAAGAAGGAGCAAGGGCACTGGTGCACCGGTCTGAGCGCACAGCGCAACGCATGAACACAGTCCCGCAGAACTGGCTGCAGGGCCAGCCCTGCTGCAGCTATGCTCAACAGCCAGCCCCGCTGCTGCGGCGAGCGCCCAGGTGCGCCCGCCCCGTGCGCCAAAAATTGTGTGCGCGCTCGGCGCCCCGCGGCCTGACGCCTGGCGACTCCCGCGGCCAGGCACGCCGCGCAGCGAGCAGCGGCGCCCGCAGAGCGCTGCGCCCGCGCGCTGGGCGGCGGGCAGGGCGCCGGGCCGAGCAGCGGGCGCGGGACCGGCCCGCTGCAGGCCGCGAGCCTGACGGCGCCGCCCGGCACTAGCGGCCGGCCGGCAGAGCCGGCGCTGCCGCGCGCAGCGCCTGCGGAGAAGGTCGGCGTGCTGCTGCTCAACCTGGGCGGCCCGGACACGCTGGCGGACGTGCAGCCCTTCCTGTACAACCTGTTTGTCGACGACAGCATCATCCGGCTGCCGCCCTACGGTGCGCAGCCCCGGCCGCCCGGCTGCTGCTGCTTGCGCTCTAAATAAACAGAAGGCTGAAAGATTCACGCTGTTAGCACAAGAAATGGCCTGCACGCCCGCAGCCGCGCGTGGCGGAGTGCAACGGAAACGCGCTGCGGCTGACTCGCGCGCGTGCGGGGCAGCGCGCTTCCTGCAGCCGGTGCTGGCGCAGGCGATCTCCACGCTGCGCGCGCCGAAGAGCTCGGAGGGCTACCGGAAGATCGGCGGCGGGTCGCCGCTGCGGCGGATCACGCAGGAGCAGGCGGACGCGCTGGAGGAGGCGCTGCGCGTGCGCGGCCAGGACGCGCGCGTGTACGTCGGCATGCGCTACTGGTACCCGTTTATGGAGGACGCCATTGCGCAGGCGCGCGCCGCGCGCCTGCCCGCCCGGCTGCGCGGCGGCTCCCGCGCGGGGCCCCCTGCACGTCTGGGGGTGTCTCCGCCATAACGGGGGGAAGGCGCACGGCGCGAGGGGCGTTACAGACGTGACGGCGGCGCGGGCGGCCCGTTTACGTGCCAGCGAGCGCCCTCCCGCTGCGAGCGGGCTGGCAATTATGTCAAAGCAACAGAACAGACATGCAGAATTGCTGGTGGAGAGTAAGAGTGGCACGCAAGGGGTTATGGCGGCGGCGAAGCGGCGGGAGCGGTTAGGGTAGGCTAACCTACCCTATAAACGCCGCGCAGGTCAAGGCCGATGGCGTGACCGACCTGGTGGTGCTGCCGCTGTACCCGCAATTCTCTATCAGCACGTCGGGCTCCAGCCTGCGCCTGCTGCAGCAGATGTTCGAGGCCGACCCCGAGCTGGACGGCCTGCGGCACTGCGTCATCGCGTCCTGGCGCGCCTTGTTCTTAGTGGCCGGGCGTCCATTGCGTCACCAAGCTTTCCCTTGCGAATGCCTAGTCATTTTCTGAAAGGCTGATACCTTCTGTTCTAGGCTCGGCCTGCAGAAGCCTTGTAACCACCCAAGGTATTTGGGAGACAGTGCGTACGCACAGGGGCGGCCGCTGCAGCGAGGCGTGCGCAGCTGGCGGCGGCCGCGCTGACGCGTTTGGACCCCTACGCGCGCGCAGGTACTTCCGCGAGGGCTTCCAGCGCGCGACCGCGGACCTGGTGGAGCGCGAGCTGCAGCGCTTTGAGCGGCCGGAGGAGATCGAGATCTTCTTCTCCGCGCACGGCGTGCCCGTGTCATACGTGGAGCAGGCGCGCCGCGGGCGGCGCTCGCCGCCTTGTGTGAGTCGAAGCGCATGCGGAGCGGTGGGGATGCAGTGGCAGTGATGCAGCCTGCGACCGGGCGTTGACCGCCGAGCGAGGAGCGGGCGTGCGCTGTTGTCACAGCACGCGCAGCTTTGGCGGTCCGTAGCTCAAAAGTGCCTGCTTCAGCAGCGTATTTAGCTATGTAGAGTGCCAAGGAGGCCCCTGGCGCGCACCCGTGTGCGCGCCGGTTGTGGTGGAATGGCCTGGTGCCCAGCGGGGGCTTCCTTCACCCCATGTGCTGCGTGGAGTGCGTGCTGTTCCCGGCCGTAGGCCCGTACTGGGTGCTGAGCGCCGCACGGTGCCCTGTAACCCTGTACCCTACACTGAGCCCATGCTCTGCCGCGCCGGCGCAGGACGGCGACCCGTACAAGGAGGAGATGGAGCAGTGCGTGGCGATGATCATGGCGCGGCTGCGCGAGCGCGGCGTGCCCAACCACCACTCGCTCGCGTACCAGAGCCGCGTCGGGCCGGTGCGGCGCCGCCCCGGCCCGCAGGCCCCCGCCGCCCTGCCCGCGCCCGCTGTGCCCTGGGCCGCCGCATCGCGGCGCGCGCCTCTGCAGCGGGGAGCGACGCGTCGGCCTGCACAGCGCCTAACCCTAAACCTATCTTGAGCAGCGCCGCGCGCGCGCCAGGTGGAGTGGCTGCAGCCGTACACGGACGCCAAGATCCGCGAGCTGGGCGCAGCCGGCGCAAAGGGCCTCCTGGCGGTGCCCATCTCGTTCGTCAGCGAGCACATCGAGACGCTGGAGGAGATCGACATGGAGTACCGCGAGCTCGCGCACGAAAGCGGCATAGCGGCCTGGGGCCGCGTGCCCGCGCTCAACACCAACCCCACGTTCATCAATGACCTGGCCGACCTGGTGCTGGAGAAGCTGCCGAGCACGGCGCTGCGCCTGGGCGCTGCCTCGCCGGCCGGCGAGGACCACAACCTGGGCCCGCCCTCGGGTGCGGCCGCCCGCCGCCGTGAGGTAGACACACAAAGTCCGGCGCCCGGGCGGACGCCTCGGCTGCGGCTATGCGGCCGTCAGGCGGTGCAGGGCCCGCGCGCCAGCCGCGGCAGCGCACGCCCGCGCGCGCCCGCGCAAGCTGGGCGGCGCCGCCCAGCTTCAGGCCGCGCGCCGGCGCGCGCTGTCGAGCGCGCTGGGGCGCGCGCCTGGCGACGGGCCTGCGACTGGTCCCGACCTGCCGCGACCTGTTTGTGCCGCCTGCTCCCAGTCGTGCTGGGGCCCGCACGTGCGATTGCGCATATTTCACTCGGCGTGCACGAAGGCGGCGCTGCAAGTATCGAGGGAGCGTCGCTCATGCACGCGGCCCGCGTGCCCCAACCCCATCTAGACAGCGCCGCTGATGCACATGCTCTGCGCGCGCGCGCAGGGCGCGTGGATGAGCTGCTGCAGGCGTACGACCGCGAGCGGCGCGTGCTGCCGCCGCCGGTGCGCATGTGGCAGTGGGGCTGGACTAAGAGCGCGGAGACCTGGAATGGCCGCATCGGTGCGCGCGCGCCCCCGCGGCCGGGGGGGGGGGGGGGGGGGGGGGGGGGGGGGGGGGGGGGGGGGGGGGGGGGGGGGGGC
>JAABUU010001170.1_pt1 | contig 46493 bp, 50 predicted proteins | sample 5559301 | NCBI WGS metagenome assembly JAABUU01 (sample SAMN10711884, study PRJNA513360) | rock metagenome | isolation source: Antarctica rocks | place: Antarctica: Victoria Land, Richard Nunatak white | reverse complement strand
AGAATCTGTTGCGCGATCTCGACCCGTCCGCCATTTTTGTACTTTGTTGAAACGGACGTTTCAGAGCTGACAAGATTGCATCTGGTGGCTCGTTCGCGGAGGAAACGGTCGTTTCAGAGAGTACAAAGCTGCTGGTTGTCATACTTTAGCTATTCGAAGCTGTTGAGAAAAACCGGTTTTACCATAGCTTCAATCTTGGCGGCCATCTCCTCGGCAGGGATGCGGTCGGGGCTCTGGTGCCAGCGGCGAGCGGCTCCAAAGACGGCCCAGGCCGCCGTGGTTGCGATCAGCGATGGATCGATACCGGGCACGATCGCATGATGAGCAACGCCTTCCATAAACATTCCCTCGATGACCGGGATGATGGACCCTTCAAGCGGTATCAGAGCTCCCTTAGCGGAACAGTTTGTGAGCTCGGCTAAATAGTCACAGACGCCGAGTGCCACGGCGCGCAATGCTCCATTGCAGTCTGTGAAGGAGATGCCGCGACGCTCAATCAGATCGCGAAAGCGGGACTCTGTCATGGCCTGGAGTAGGGCTATCTTATCTGGATAGTGAAGGTAAAAGGTGTTCCGGTTCAGTGTCGCCTCATCAGCGATCTCTTGAACGGAGATATCTTCGAACTTTCCTTCCTTCAACAACTTGGCAAGCGAATCCATGAGCATGCGGCGGCTCCGCAGGATGCGCGGGTCCGTCGCTTGAGTGTCGGATTGGAGCACTTGGGCCATTGCAGATCTTAGAATACTGCTCCTGCGGCAGTCGGTGCTAATGCGACACTTGTTTATTTGGCTAGATCACCGTATGTTTAGTATGCATCAGATGTCTTAAGGAGATTGCAACAATGCCCACTCTACTTCACATCGACTCAAGTCCGTTGTACGGTCGGTCTGTCTCGCGAGAGCTTACCGCTGCATTCGTCACACATTGGCAGGCTTCATACCCGGACGGCAGAGTTGTCGACCGAGATCTCAATGCAACCGCAATTCCACCGATCACTGCAGAGTGGGTCGGGGCCAACTACACGCCGGAGGCGACTCGAACTCCGCAGCAGAGGGAACAACTCTCGCTTTCGGACTCTCTACTTGCTGAACTGGAGCAGGCCAATGAGTACATTATTGGCGTACCGATGCATAATTTTGGCGTGCCCTCCGTGCTTAAGCTTTGGATCGATCAGATTGCGCGAGTCGGCAGAACCTTCGCCTACGTGGACGGGAATGAAAGCGGGCACACTCATATTGATGGACCGACCGAAGCAACGCACTTGGAGGACACGGAAAAGAACAAGTCGTTCATGCGCGAGTATTACGAAAGCTTTCATATCTCTGGCGATCACAGTCGAAGTAACCGATACTTCCAGGGAGATCTTTGCATTCGGCACGAACCTGGCGTCCGCGACGGTGTAGCGGAGTTCATGCGGGATGTGGAAGTGCTCATGCAACGCCGGACCATCGATGAAGTGAAGATCCTGTTAGGACAGGGAGACTTCGTGTTCATCGCTGCGAAGGGAACACACGTAGGTGACCCGTGCGTCTACATCGACCTATACCGGGTGGAAGACCAGAAGATCGTGGAGCACTGGGGCTTCCCCGAAATGGTGCCGCCTCAAGATCAATGGAAAAAGGATAACGGCATGCTCTAGGAGCTTTTTGAAAAAGGGTGAAGTGGTCATGAACGACGGGATTAAGATGCCCGGGTCTCGACAAAAGCCCAGCGGGTGCCCTTACGCAGTCTCGCAAGACTTGTTTCTGGCTGGATCGCGATGTTGGAGTAAGTCAACAAGCTCCTGGATCACATTTGGCAGCCAGCTTTAGTGCGGCGGTTCGAGGCTTGCTTAGCTTGCCGCCGCTCATCAACTCACAATACTCAGCCCCGCTGAGGGAGTGGAGATCCCCTATGAAGTACGCCATCATCGGTTCTGGCAAGAGTGGTACCGCACTCGCACGCGTCTTCGCGCGCAAAAACATCGAAGTTTCCATTGCTAACTCCCGTGGACCTGAGACGCTTGCATTTCTGGGGGCAGAACTGGGGCCCAGCGTTTCTCCCACATCCCTGAACGAAGCTTCCGAGGCTGAAGTGATCTTCCTCGCTGTTCCATTTTCGGCTCACAAAGACGTGGCGAAGCAGTTCCAGCTATGGAACGATAAGCTCATTGTCGACCTTACGAATGCCTTTCGCGTTTCCCCGGAAGAGCTAGGCGATCGCCTCTCTTCTGAAGTTGTCTCCGAGGCGTTCGTCGGAGCACGTCTCGTGAAGGCCTTTAATCATCTGCCAGCGACACAGCTTGGAATGAATTCGTCTCAAGACCGTCAGCTGCAGGTTGTCTTTGTATCAAGCAATGACTCCGATGCCAGCGCTGCTGTTTCGGCAATAACGACTCTGCTTGGCTTCGCTCCAGTCGAGCTCGGAAGGCTCGATCAGGGCGGCGTGCCCCTTCATGTTGTGGGAGGGAAACCCGGCGGCCTTCTGCTTCAGAATCTGACGAAGCTCGGCTGAGTGCATTGCCCAGAAGCCTTGGTTTCAGAGAGCACTTTGTCGGCTGCAGTAGAGAACTTGGACGCTCAAAATTCAGTGTCTAGGAATGGTTCTTTCAGCATGCTTGTCTCCCGGCAGACTATGCCGCCCACGATCACGCTTTCGGCGGTGAAGATTGAGCATGATGAGCCGAAGACAGATCTCCTGCATGGTTCCCGCATACGTGACGAACTTAACCCGCACCGGAATCTCTGGTCGATACGCCAGGATCGCCGGCTGGCCTGCCGCAAAGTATGCAGCGAATACCCCGTCTCGTAAAAGTACAGCGTCGGGAAGGCCAGCAGTCCAATCCCCTCCCTACCAGCTTCGGGTGGCAAACTACGACCTCGATACCTGGGGAAATCGCGAGAGCCTGGGCGGGGAACGCCTTGTGCAGGAGCGTAAGCCCTGGCACGACCGGTCCTTCGTGCTCTGAAGGGACGGGTAGTTTCCAAAATGCGGGAGCCCAGCTCGGCAGCATGGGCACGCAGGTAGTCGAAGATGGTGTCCATGGAAATACCTCAAGACCTGAAATGTGAGTTGACGACTTGACCCCAAAGAAAGGCGCTCTAGCGAGCACTTTACAATCTCGTCTAAGGGTTCTGCATCCGCATAAACGACTGATGAGAACCGATTTTCAAAGATCTGCGGTTCTTACCCGCAGAACCTTCCAGCACTTGGAGCCGTCTCACAAGAATGGAGAATGATGTGATCGACAGAAAAGTAATTGCAATTACCGGTGCAAGCAGCGGTATAGGACGAGCTACGGCCCTTCATCTTTCCCGAAACGGGGCAAGAGTTGTACTTGGCGCTCGGCATGAAGAAGGACTCAGGAAACTGGCAGATGAGATCACGGCAACCGGAGGCCAAGCTGTGTATCAGCTCACGGACGTGAGCAGGCGTCAGGATCTGGAAAGCCTCGTGGCTCTTGCTCTGCAAAGCTTTGGCCGGCTCGATGCCCTCTTCAGCAATGCAGGTGCCATGCCAATCGGTCCTTTTGATGAGCTGGCGGTGAATGACTGGGAGACCATGGTCGACGTAAACATCAAAGGTGTCTTGTTTGGGATCAGTGCAGCCCTGCCCGTTTTCCGTCAGCAGGGCTCGGGGCACTTCATCCATACAGCGTCCACTGCGGCCCGCAAGACGGTTCCCAACCAGGTCGTGTACGCAGCAACAAAGGCAGCTGTTCTGGCCATCTCGGACGGCCTCAGACAAGAACTCGCTGGTCATATCCGAGTAAGTACGATCCTGCCGGGCTTCACAGACACTGCCTTCAGTGAACATGTGAAAAGCCCAGAACTCCGAGAGCAGCTTCAGAAAGCCGGAGAGAAGTTCGCTATGTCACCGGAAGCGGTGGCACGCGCAGTTGCCTACGTTCTGGATCAACCGGAAGACGTCAATATCGGTGAGATCACCCTTCGCTCAAAAACTCAACCCTGATAAGAAGATTTTCATTTGTCGGATCGTCAACACAGTTCAAGGCCCATCGTTGACAACTCAGCACAAGACGACTTCGCGGTATTATTCTCTTTCTTGACAAGGGCTCAGGATTGATCCCCCTCTGGCTCTCGAACAATCACGGCTCGTCCATGGTGCTCGCTGCAGCTTGTCAGAAGTACTTCACGTTCGTTAGATCTTTGATGATGCCTGATCCGGTTGGCTCTCATCCCAGGGTCTTACGCGTCCATTCTGGGCTTCATGGGCGTGACGGATGTGGAGGTCTACGCGGCTGACGGGACATCGGCCATAGTGCGGGGACAACAAACCCGTGACGAGCTCCTGACCCCTTATCTCAGTGTCATTAAGGAGTAGCTTTATCTCGTTTCACTTCATTTCTCCATTCTCCCTGTTAAATGCGAGAGCTTGCCTCGCGTTATTGGGCCAGGTCCTCAGAACGTCCTTAGCAGAGGTTGACTGCTTCGTGCGTCACAAACGATGGTTTTAAGAAGATACAATCGAGCAACTCAGTCGCGCACGGCATCCCCAACCTTCTGCGCGGCGGCGCGCAGCCACATGTGCGCTGCATCGCTGTCCATGCGTGGATGCCAAGCCATAAGGTACGTGAAGCGTCCAAGGGGCTTGGGCGCTTTCACGATTTTCAACTTTGGATTTTGCGCTTCGTAAATGGCAATGCGTTTCGGCACTGTGGCTATCAGGTTTGTTCCAGCCACGGTGCGTATGGCCTCCGCAAAGAACGGAAGCCGGAACGGACAATTTCGGGTCAGTCCACTTTTCGCTAGGGTTTGGTCGGGAACAGTCTGTGCTCCGGCGAGCGTATTCACCCCGACATGGAGACCATCCAAATATTGGTTCAACGTCAACTTGTGAGCGTAAGGGCTGTCCTTCGCCACGACACAAACGAACTCCTCTTCAAAGAGAACCTGACGCGCAAGGTGTGCGGGTACGTTGCCGTCATCGGCGTAAAGCAGAAGGTCGATCCTGCCTCGATCCATGGCATCGAACATGCCGTCATTCAAAGGCAGGATGTCAAACGCCAGATTATTTCCCGCTTCCAAAAAGTGCTTCGCCAGCGGGACGCCAATGACGTGCGAGGCATAGTCCGTGCCCATGAGGCGGAATCGCGCTGGTTCTGCCGTTGGATCGAACTCGGCGCTCGCGAGAAGCCTGTCCAGGCGCGGTAAGGTTGTCTCCAACTCCTGGATGAGACGCTCACCTTTAGGCGTGAGTTCATAGTTGCCCGAGACGCGGACCAACAGATCGTCGTGAAACATGCCCCGCAGGCGTTGCATAGCCCGCGTGACGGCTGGCTGGCTCAGGGCAAGACGGCCAGCGGCACGAGAAACATTTCTCTCCTCCGCAAGAACGGTAAAGACGACGAGGAGATTTAGGTCGGCCTGGCGTAACTGCGTTAAGTGCATAGCTGCTATCAGCACTATGCATTGGACGTGCTGATCTTGCAAGCGCACTCTTCATTCAAGGCCTATTAGGGGCAAGAGCACAGGGGAGCAGGTCATGGCAAAGACAGCAATTGTTACCGGCGCGGCAGGTGGGATCGGACGAGAGATTGCAAAGCGTTTGGCAGCCGATGGGTTCTCTGTCATGGTGAATCACACCGACGATTCAACGAATGCCAATGAGGTGTTGAGTGAAATTAAAAATGCCGGCGGTCAGGCGACAGCGATCAAAGCTGACATCGCAGACGAAACTGAGGCCGCGTCGCTTTTTGAGACCACTCTCGCCGCAACGGGCCAGATCGATGTCGTAGTCCATTGCGCGGGGGTGCTGGCAAACTTCCCGATCATCAAGAATGATGTGAAGGCGTTCGACAGGGTCATCGCCGTCAATCTTCGTGGGACGTTCCTGGTCCTGGCACAAGCGGCGCAGCACGTTGGCGATGGAGGTCGAATCATCGCGCTTTCCAGCAGCGTCATCGCGAAATCGACCCCGACCTATGGAGCCTATATCGCATCGAAGGCAGGAACTGAAGGCATGGTTCGCGTTCTCGCCAACGAGCTCCGGGGACGGAACATCACCGTCAACGCCGTGGCTCCCGGGCCCGTTGCCACGCCATTCTTCCTGGATGGTAAAAGTGAAGAGCTGATCGCCCAAATGAGCAAGGTCGCGCCGATCGAACGTCTTGGCGAGCCGATCGATGTCGCTCGGACCGTTTCGTTTCTGGCAGGACCGGACGGCGGGTGGATCAATGCGCAGGTTATTCGCCCGAATGGGGGCTTTGCTTGAGCGAAGGACGAACGCAGATCGCTGACGCGGTAGCCGACCGTGTGCGCGCCGAGTTCCTACGCAGGATAGGTCTAGGCGACCTGCTTCAAGCGACGGCTGTTCAACCATAACAATGAAAATGCACTTCAGAGGGAAAATCATGGCACAAACCACTTCGCAGTCTTCTTCGCTTTCCGATCAGGAGATTCGCTCGATCGAGACGTTCTATCAAGCCTTTTCAGATGGGAACGCTCATCTTCTGGACGAGGCGTGTACACCCGACTGGCAGGACATCCCTTTGCTGCCTGGCCAAGGGCCGGGTACGAACGGGATGAAGCAACTCCTTCCGATGTTCCTCGCGGCATTCCCCGATATGAAGATTGTCATCCACGAGATCGTCGGCTCGTCCAGTCGTGCCGGCGTTCGTGCAAGCATCACCGGCACGCATCGCGGCGAGATCTTTGGAGTCTCCCCGACCGGACAGACGGTCGATGTGGCACTGCATGAATTCCATCATCTGCAGAACGGAAAGATTACCCACACCTGGCACCTTGAGGACTGGTTTGGGATGCTCAACCGCCTCGGCGCCTGGCCGCCTGCAAACTCTGGCTCACAGGAAGGGACGAAGTAATGAAAGCAGCTATCGTGACCAAATACGGCAGCGTCGCAGACGTTGCTGTGCAAGAAGTAAAAGTTCCGAAAATTAGAGCGGCGGAAGTGCTTGTGCAAGTGGAGGCCGCCAGCGTCAACCCTCTCGACGTAAAGATCATCAGCGGTCAAATGCAAAGCTTCTTCCCCTTCTCTACTCCCTACATCGCCGGAACCGACTTCTCTGGAACCATCGTTGAGGTTGGGGCGTCGGCCACACAGTGGACGAAGGGCGACAGAATCTTCGGACGACTCGAACCGGCGCCGGGCGACAGCATTCAGTTTAGTCGGACCGGTGCCTTAGCAGAGTTCGTTGCGGTGCCTGCTGTTTACCTGGCGCATGTGCCTGAAGCCGTGGAACTCGCAAACGCCGCAGCCTTACCGACTGCTGCCGGTACCGCTTGGCAGGCTCTGTTTGAAACGGCTGACTTGAAGCCTCGACAGACGGTATTGATCCATGGAGGAGCCGGCGGCGTGGGCAGCTTTGCCATTCAACTGGCCAAAAGCGCGGGCGCAAAAGTCATCACGACAGCTTCGCAGGAGAATGCAGAGTTTGCCCGTTCTCTCGGAGCGGACGAGGTCATCGATTACACGACGGAAGACTTTGCCTCAAAGGTTAAGGACGTTGACGTCGTCCTCGACACGATTGGCGGCGACGTACAGAAGAAGTCCTTCGCTGTGCTTCGTAAGGGCGGGCATCTTGTAACCACTGTTTCGCCACCCGACGAAGCGCGGGCGAAGAGTCTAGGCGTGAAAGCGACGTTTGTCTTTCACCTCTCCGACGGCCCGCGTCTGACTAAGATCATCGATCTTTGTGCAAGCAAGAAGCTCCACATCGAGGTGAGCCGCACCTATTCGCTTGCAGACGTTGGGTCCGCGTTCACCAAGGTCGGAAGTGGCCATAATCGCGGCAAATTGCTTGTGTCGGCACGCTAGTGCATGGAATCGCTGAAGGGAGCCGGAGGGATGATCCTTCCGGCTCCTCGTTCAACCGGAGCTCATCATGCACGCATATCGGATCACAATCGAAGCAATAGCCCCTTCAATCGAAGACGCGAAACGATCGCGTCTTCAGCTTACCGTGATGAATCACGATGATCTGTTCAAGACCATTGAAGCGGTTCGGTCGAAGAACTTCCTCGATCCCGACAAAGCCGCCGCACTTGCCCTCGGGCTGAAACTCTTCTCAGAAGTGGCTCTCGAAAGACGTCACGATGCGCTCTTCGCACCAATCATTGAACCGCTCAAGCAGTTCATTCGAAAGCTTAAGACGGTTCCCATAGACACACAGGCTTCCATCCTGGCAGAGGATCGAAATGAACTATAGAGCCATCTTCTCTACTGGTAAGAATGCACTTGGAACCGACTTGGGTTTGCTCCTGTTGAGAGCATCGTTCGGCTTGAGCCTCTTTCTGAAGCACGGTCTGGAGAAGGTAACGAGCTTTACACAGATGGCGCAGGTCTTTCCAGATCCGCTTCATCTGGGCGCTCATGTGAGCTTTACGATTGCTGCCATGTCTGACGTGTTGGCGGCAGTTCTGCTCATCGCTGGCTTTGCTACTAGACCGGCGGCGCTATTTATTGCGTGTAACATCAGCGTCGCCTGGATTTTCGTTCATCACGCAGAGTTCTTCGGTTCCAGTGCTGATCACGGTGAACTCTGCGTAATCTATCTCTGCGGATGCGTGTCGTTGGCCTTTACTGGTGCGGGACGCTTCAGTACGGATGCTCTCATAAGTCGTTCGGGCTGACCGCACATGGCTACCGGCAGGCGATGGTTGCAGCTTGAGTGCGTTGATTGCTTGATGCGCTGCCGTGATCAAGATGGTTGCAGAAACGAACGATGCTGTTGAGATACTCGTTGGGCGCAATGCTGTTCCGGGACTGAAACTGCAGGGCGTTGCCGTGGGATTACCGAAGCACATGTCCGACCTGCTGAGACCCCTTGAGCAGCACCGGATTGAGCCGGTCATCGATGCAGCCTGCGACTTCAAGGCTCTTCCCGAGGCTCTGGATCATCTGAACAGCGGCCCGTTTGAGAAGTTGGTGGTAGAACTTCACTATTAATTGCCCTGTCATCATAAGGATGTTCAGGTGACGGATGTAATCGTCGTCAATACTGGCAGTTCGCTTACCAGTAGCAATCTGATCCTTCTCTAATGCGAGTCGAAGTGTACGTTACGGATCGAGGGGATCCGCAGCATCTTGCAGCAGAGAGTGCTTGAGAGGCATAGCCTCTACTGCGGTTGCAGAAATGTGCTTACCAAGACGAACCGGCTGATATCCGAGTTCGGCCAAGTTTCTTTGGGCGAAGATTTCAGTTTCGACGTACCTGATTTGTATCGGATCAGAAACGATAAGTAGTGGGCGATCGGTTGGGAAAGCGTAAGTGAACACCTCTCGGGAGGCATTCCGTAGATTTGTGGTCGTGTGTCTAGCGTAGAGATCGATCAACACAGCAGCTTCCGGCAGACCGTAAACTTGTAATAGATATCTCTTCATCTCCAGCGCCTCACAATATAGCGTTCTCGAAGGATGAACGAAGCCGCCGGACACCAGAATGAACGGCGCTTTGCCGGTTCGGTATGCGACGACTCCCAGCCGAATACGCTCCTTACCCCAGGGAGAGAGACTAACGTTGGACTCCTCAGGACCTTCTCCTAGCAACACGACAGCCGTGTACGGGTACAGAGACCAAGCTACCTCCTTTGAGCGTTTTAGTGCCGCCGCATTTTCTCCAAGGTCGAGCGAATGGAACCGGGCTGCTTCGTCGCGCCCGTTCGCTTGAAGGAGCCTTATCGCAAAACGAAGAGTGGGGACGAAGAATAACGACTCGTCCGAAAGTGAAGCTGCCGTACTTTCTCTGATTGTCAACCCGCCTAGCATAGTCTGAATGAGACGCAAGTACGTCTCCGCCCCTGCGTCAAAAGTCATGCTGTCGATCTTGGGGTATCGGGGATCTTTTCCCTTACAGTAAGTTGAGATCACCGAGTTCATCGATTCAGCACCATGTTGCCAGCCTGAGAGTAGAAGATCCTCCGGGGTGGCATTCTCCTCGTATGCAAACGTCTGGGAAGGTTGTAGCTTGGTCTTCACGAACAACTGGAGCTGCGGGCTTGTTTTATAGAGTCGTCGCAGGGCTTCAGAGCTTTTCGCAATCTGCTTCCCCTCCCACACCAGTGTTTCGCACACGCAGTTGCGGTCTCGATCACAACGTCTAGCCGCTGAGGCGATTGAAGACCATCGCTCCTGTGTAATCTCGCGAAGCTCTGGATCAGTTGCAAAAATCTGGCGAGTGCCGGCGTCGTTATCAACTGCTTCAAAGAGAGGGAAGATCCGCTCGACTAGAGAATGTTCCGACGTGTAGCTTCCTTCGGCTGGGCTTTGCCTTGGTTGTTGGGCGCTGGAAGTCTTAGTACGGCAAAAGGTCAGACTCATCATCAGAACGGAAATCATTAAACGGCTCAACTGGACTCTCCCTCGTTATTCAAGCAACAATCGCTGTTGGATTTGACGATGAACGAAATGAGCGAGGGGGGCTCACCCGTGCCGTTGGTGCCCTGCTAGGTCCGAAGAAAGGTAATAAGACGAGCCCAATTCAAGCTTCTAAAAGTGGAGGTCTAGGCCAAATTGCATATTGCGCGATGTGCGAGCGGAGATCTCTGACAGAAAGCTGTTTGAGTTCACCGCGTTGACGACAGCGAGTGTACAGCCTGTAGCCGTATTACAGTTGAGGTTATTGGTATTCAGCAGGTTCTCGGCAATTGCAAACGCAGACAGATGGTATCGCTCGCGAAAATCGAAGTATCGCTTCAATTCCAGGTCCTCTTGCGACAACCCACGTGCACGCAAGCTGTTACGGCCCACAAACAGAGGCCTGTCGTTCACCACGCCATCATTGTTCAGATCCGTACCGGCGATAGGATTGATCGCAAAACCGGAATTAAGATAGGTTGTTGACGAAGACTCAAATCCGTTGAGCCAGCCGAGCTTCTGTTGAGTAAAGGTTGGGCGAAAGACGCCTTGAATGACTAGATTATGGCGAATGTCAGTGTCCGCGTTCCCGTAGTCGCGACTGAGATTGGTCGGGTCGCTAATCGCAGTCCCCTCGCCGATGTTATCTGCTAAGGCATGTGAATACGTGTAGTTCGCGGTCAACTCAAAACCTCTGGACAGACGCTTCTGCAAAGTGACAAAGCCGGCGTTGAAGTTTGTGTTAGCTCCGCTGTGAATCACATTGATCGCGCCGAAGTTCGCGTTCGGACGAACTGCCGTTCCAAGGAATGTTGGGCGTCCGTCGGCCAAACTTCTGCCACTTGGTGTCAGGTTTGCATCGGTAAAGTAGAGACCGTGGTGGAGCACGGCGAGAATGTACCCGGCTGTGAGTTGAAAGTCGCTTCCAAGCTGTTGCTGAATCTGTAGATTCGCCTGATGCTGGTAAGCATTGTGAAAGTTTGGATCAAAGGCGGTGATGTTGGGCTTCACTTGGAAGCCCGATCCGGAAAAGTTGGGAACGTTGGGGAAGACAGGCGAACCTTTTGTAGTTCCTGCCACTTGGTAACTCAGCAGCCGATTTCCATTGATCTGGGCTGCGTTATAGAAGATGCTCAAACTCGGAACATCGTAGTACATCCCATACGCAGCATGGACAACTGTCTTTCGGCTTGCACCGGGCGACCAGTTGAGGGCGAGTCGAGGCGCGATGTCTCTGTAGTCATTCGGGATGCTGCGGGAAAGCGCGTATGGAGCATTAAGATCAAAGGTTGGGAATAGAATCGCCTCGTATCTTGCCCCGACGTTGATGCTGAAGTTCGGCGTGAGACGGATCTCGTCCTGAGCAAAGAAGTTGACGAAGTTGAAGGCAAGCCTAATGTTGGGGTTGCCGGCCAAGCTCGAAAGGAACGTATACGTGAATGGCTGTCCAGTCGCGGAATCAATTGTCCCAGCGACCGTATTCTGGTACTGGGCAAGCGGGCTGACAGCAGCTCGGCCATTCTGGGCTGCAAGACCGCTAAAGCTGAAGGCGGGAGCGGTGGCAGACAGGTTGGCAAACAGTTCGTGATCGTACTCACCACCGAACTTGAAGGTGTTCACGCCGCGGGTCCATGTGACGTTGTCGACGACGGCGAAGCTTCGTTCCGTTGTGGTGGTCGCCGTTAGGGGGGAGAAACCAATATTTGCGACGCCGCTGATGTTAACTAAAACGCTTCCCGCGGGCGAACTGCTGACCACCGGGAAGTTTCCGGTGTCGCGCTGAGCGCCACCGAGCCGAAATTCATTCAAGAGATTGTTTGAAAGGACGGTCGCGAGCTGGAGACCGCCCGTGTTCTGGTGGTCTAAAAAGCGGGAGCCTCTATCAACGATGCCCAAGCCCGCATCATTGTTTGGCTGATTATTAGTAAAGCGAGCAAACCGCACGTATCCGGTGTTCTTCTCGTTCAGCTTGTAGTCGACTTTACCGACCAGTGTTCTGTACGTTTCGCCGAACGGCGCAGAACCGATCTGATTGCTTGGCAGCCCAAGAGCAGCGGCGTTGGCAGGTGTGATGGTAATCGCGTTCGGGAGCGTGTACGGATTGTTTTCAAACTGGCCAAAGAAGAAGAGCCGGTCCTTTTTGATCGGACCGCCAAGCGAGAAGGCATAGTCATACCATGTACGGCTCGGTTGAGTCTTGAGCAAGGTTGGGATTGCCTGCAAGTCTATAGGGCGATACTGGCCCAACGCCGAGCCGTGAAAGTCGTTCGTACCCGACTTCAGGACGACGTTGACCTGACCGCCCGCTGCCCGGCCGAACTCCGCAGAGTAGCCATTGGAGAGTGTCTGTGCTTGGGCCACAGCTTCGGGTGTCACAATGACCAGGCGGATCTGACGGTTCGTTCCATGCTGCGTGTTATCGAGACCGTCGAGATTCCACTGAGCACGCTCAGCACCGCCGAAGGTGAACTGAGTTGTTGAAAACGTGCTGGTTGGATTCCCGATCACCCCTGGAGACAATAGGAATTCGTTGAACAGATTGCGGGAGGGAATCGGCAGCCTTTCGAGCTCATGTTGATCCAAAACACCGCCAACCGTGGACGTGCCGGTATCGAGACTGGCAGCATCGGCTTGGACGGTGACCACTTCGGATGCGCTACCGACTTGCATTGTGACGTCGGCGCGCGCTGCTTGCCCGACAGAGATCTTGATGTCCTTCTGGGTTGTTGTCGTAAATCCGGCTGCGGTTACCGTGAGCTGGTAGTTTCCTACCGGTACGAGCGCGAAGCGATAGTAACCTTTGGCGTCTGTTGTTGCGATTTGTGTGATTCTAGTCTGAACATTGGTCAGCGTCGCGGTCACGCCGGGAAGCGCGCTCTTTGAAGAATCCTGAACGTAACCGTTCAGGGCTGCGTCTACCGCGTTGGCTTGGGCAATACACATCAAGGGAAACTGGAAGGCGAGAAGAGCCAGGAATAAGAACAATTTGCGGATCACAAGAACTCCTTAGATTGGTTTCGGTCGCTGTGGACTTACAGCTCGGGAATGTTGTGACAGATGACGCGCGTGATGGGCGACCATTGTATTGGCTGATCGATTTGCATAGAGCAAGTTCAGGCGTGAAGGCACAAAGCGCGCTCATTGATGCATTCGCTCAAAAGCTACATAGACGCAGCTCTCGAGCAGTGAAGGCCATAGAAATCGCACTTTGACGCAGGAGTGACTTGTCAGAATGGCGTTCCGTTCGCGATTTTGCCTCGTGGCGTCCAGCCGTTTACGTTGATTGCTTTCCCATCGGAGTTGGTCCAGGCGCGGACCGCTCCGGTATCTCGATCAACACACAAATAGTCGGCGCGACCGTCGCCGTTGATATCGGCGAATTGGGTGTAGTCGAAATCGGGTGGTGCGGTGATACCTGCCGGGAGGTTCTTAACTTTGCAATCGACCCTGCCGGGAACTCGAGTAGGTTTTCCCCAGGTCCACTTGCCGCCCCCGCTCTGGTTTTGTAGAATTTGCACATCCCCAGTCTTGGTTACGACTATGTAATCTGCTTTCCCGTCGTTGTCGAAATCCGCAAGCCAGACCTGATTCCCGGGATAGCCGACCCCAGTCGCGACGCTATAAGGCGTATTTGGATCGGTAGCTGTCCAGTCCGGCGTGTGCAGTTGATTCGGATCAACTTGATTTAATAGGGCCGTTACTGCTCCATTACTCAAGTAAATCGTAGCAAGCTCAGCCTTTTTGTCTCCCGTCAGGTCGACCAGCACGGTGCGATCTCCTTTGTTGATGCCGTCCGTGGGGGGAGCGAAAAATTTAGCGGATTGATCCTTCCACTTCCATGGGGTGGTTGTGGAGTAGGTGTTGGCATAGTAGTAAGCCTTCCCGAGCACGCCTGGAGACGGAACTACCATATAGTCGGCCAAGGCGTCCCCATCCACATCGCCGAACAGGACCACGTCATTCGGTTGTTTACCGACGCCTAGGGCAATGGTGACCTTATCGGCCCATTTGTGGACGTTTGCCTGTGTGCCTAGATTTATGTAAGCGTCGACCGATCCAGCTGTGAAATCAGTCTCAACCAGGTAATCGGCCTTGCCGTCTCCAGTCACATCCGCGAACATAACCTGGTTGCCTTTGGCACCGACCCCGAGGGCAATGTAGCCTTGCGGTACCCAACCGACGAGGGAGCGTCCGTCACCTCCATTGTTCAACCACGCACTCGTCTCCCCAGTGGATTGATTGGTCACCAAGTAATCAGCCCGGCCATCCCCGTCGAAGTCGACGAAAACAATTTGGTCCCCCGGCGCCTCGCCATTTGCGACTTTGCCCGTATGTTGCCAGCCGCCGTCCAGGTCGCCTCCCCTGTTGAGCCACACATCCACGGAGCCGTCGGGGGCGACCACGATATAGTCCGCCTTGCCGTCACCGTCGAAATCGGCGAACTGGATTTGCGAGCTGGGTGCGACACCATTCGCGATCTTGCACCCGCAGGTCCAACCGCCGCGACCGTCGCCTCCGCTATTGCCCCAGAAAGAGACCGCGCCATCGGCGCTCACCTGCATGTAGTCAGCCTTTCCGTCTCCATCCATGTCGGCAAAGCGCACCTGGCTTGCGGGCCCGGTGCCGTTGGCGACATGGCCCAGATCATTCCAGCCGCCGTTGTTGTCCCCGCCTTGATTGAGTAACACCCGGACCGAGCCGTCGTCGTTGACGACGATGTAGTCCACCTTGCCATCACCGTCGAAGTCGGCCAATTGCACCTGTCTGCCGAGAGCAACACCTTGGGCCCTTTCATACGGACCGTCCCAGCCGCCCTGGTCGTTGCCGCCCCGGTTGTACCAGACGTTTAAGCTTCCGTTGTCGCCTACGATGATGTAGTCGGCCTTGCCGTCTCCATCGAAGTCGGCATAGCGCACCTTCTTGTTGGTCGTACTAGTGGAACCGCCTCCGCCAGTCGACGGCGCATTCGGGTCCGTCCCAGCCGGTTCACTGCCGGCCTTAATGGAGGGGTCACCGCAGCCAGCCCCGGAGGTGACACAGTCAACCGGCGTTCCGATCCAGCCTCTGCTCACGGCGTTCTGAATTGCAGAGTGGAATGCATCGGCGATCTTCTGGTAACCGCCGTCCGTGGGATGAATCTTGTCGCTCGTGTTGATGTCACCCGTGTTGACGGCGCTCATGTCTGCCAACAGCACGTGACGGCCTTGACCGGCTTGCGCCATCACAACCCCCGGCAGGGCCTGGTTGAAGGGCTGGATTCGTGCCTCAATGGCGGGATCAAGCGAAGCAACGATGTTGGCGACCATCACTGTCACGCCGGGGTCGCTCTTGTAGATGTCGTCGATCAGGTTCGAAAGTCGGGCCGGCGCGTTCGGCGGGTCGTCGGTGAACACCATGTCGTTGGTGCCGAGCATGAGCGTGATAACGTTGGGCAGAAACTTACCGACTGGGCTGCCGACAAAGGAGTCGACCGTGCCGATTGTGTAGCCGGGAAAGCCGTCATTGTAGTTGTCGTACATGGTGCCGTTAGCCCGCTCCCCGACAAAGTCGGCCACGAAGCCGTCCTTGATCAGGGCGCTGCGCAAGGGACCGCGGTAGCCGTTGCCGGTCGAGCTGTCGGTTCCCCAAGTGATGGAGTCACCCAAAGGCAACAGGCGAAGCGCTGGCTTGCCGCCGCCTGTGCCACCTCCGCCAGTCGCTCCAGGACCTTTAATGTAGCGCAAGGTTCGCAATCCAACAGCAGCAAATTGTGCGTCGTAGCTGACCGGATTGTCAGTTGTAATGAAATTGAAGCCTTGTACGTTCAGGTAAAGCAGGGAGGCTCGGTTGTCAGCAGTGTCCGAGGGTTGGTTATTCGGAGCGCCGTTGTAAAAGAAGTCCGAAAGGCGGACACAGCAGTAGCCGTTCGTTTTGAAGAACAGCGGGTCGGCTCGATTAGGATCGCTCGGCGCGTAGTAGTCCGCAAATGGACTGAAAATACCTACCGCCATCGGCTGTCCTGTTCTAGCGTTCGTTCGTGCGGCGTTCAATACCTTAGTCAATATTCCATCGACCTGCTTAACGGAGACCTCCACTCCAGCTACGATGAACCTCCGGTCGTTCTCAAACGCTTGGAACGACCGGATAATGTTGTCCTCGCTGCCGTAACCGCTTGGCCCGGGTCCGACATCAACCCCACCGAAGAGGGTGTCGGCTATAGCTCCAGGAGAGATATCTGCCGTGTTGTAGACGGGAATGAAATTTGCTAGCTCGTCGGGTGCTGTTGCAACGCCGGGGCTGAATGTATTGTAGACGTCGTCAGGTGAAGCAAAGGACTTCCCTGGAACTTTGAACAGCGTTGACCGTTGGTAGAAACGGTCTAGGTAGTCCTTGTTAGTGGCGATGACCTTCCAAGCCGCGGCTGCAGTGGCCGCATCTCTGAGGTCGAGAGAAATGGCCATGGAAATCTTATTCTGCGTCATGTAGTCAAGTGCTTCTTGCAGTGTTGGCGGATATTCCCTGGCCCTTTGCGGTGTGCAGTCAAGGCTAATAGTGTCCCTTAAGTAGAAATTTGAGTAAATACCTGTGTACTTTATATCGGCCAGGGACTTACTGCTGACGGTCGGATTGTAAGAGTCGTTGCTATAAGGCGTCCCGAAGGGGTCGAAATGGCCGAAGACCCCTAAACAGGTCTCTCGTCCCCAAGTCATGTCGTGGCTTAGGACCGGTACACCATCACTCGTCAGCTTAATATCGAGCTCAATTATTTCTATCCCAGACTGCGCAGCGAGGCCGATCGCTTGAAGTGAGTTTTCGGGGATCATCGGGTATTTGCCGTCGACCAAGGCGTGATTGCCGCGATGAGAAGCGAGTAGAACTAAGTCCTTATGTGGATTTTCGAACTCACTGAGTGTTCTAATTGCGTCGAAATCGTTCGGATTGTAACTCTGAGCCTGCAACGAAGCGCCTGAGCCCAAAAGGACCACACATGTAAGAAGGGTCAGCACACGACTATAAAAGAAGCACCGGTTGGTCTGTCGCAAAGTGAGGGGGGAAGTGTGCCCAGGGAGGCGGGGTCTAAAGCCCGGCTCTGGGTTGCCAAACATTCCAAACTGCCGAGAAATCTGGTTCTCTACGCAACTCGTTTCCATTATGTGTAACCTCGGTCTTCGTCTCGTCGGAGAATGAAATCATGAACTCCCCTACTGAGGACACGCCTCACCTTTGAAGGGAGAACGTGAGAGGTCCTGCACGGGGATACCCTCATACAAATAGCAGCGGGTCGATCTTCACGCACAGACAATTCACTGTGACGTTAACGATACATCCGCTAAACTCAACCCTATCAGTGTGTTGCCTTTCCTTCACAAGGGGGGATACACTCCACTTTCGAACTCTTTCATCGCCTATTTACCCAGCCGCTGTGTAATCGGGAGTGGCAGGAGTGAGATTATGGTCGATGCAAGTCGCGGTGAGGAGTCTGCCGTGACTGACGAGCTCGTCAGTCTTCAGCGATCGCTTGTCAGGCGTGTACTCTCGTCCTCAAGCTTCGCGAAGAGTGAGCGTCTCTCCACATTTCTGTCGTGCATCTGTGAACTGAGCTTCAGCGGACAAGCCGACCAAATCAACGAGCAAAAGATTGGGACAACAGTCTTCCGTCGTAGGCCTGACTATGACTCTGCGGTGGATGGCATCGTTCGGACCCAAGCAAGCCGGCTGCGTCAGCGACTGGATCTCTATTTCACCAGCGAAGGCGCACACGAGCCCATCCGGATTGTCCTGCCTCGTGGGGGCTACGTTCCCCACTTTGAGCCTTGGTTTCCTGAGCCCCGACCTCCCGAACTCTCCTCGCATTTTGATCCAGAACGAGCAACCGCCGAAGCTGAAATATGCAGTCACGTAGGAGCGCAAGAGAATGCGTTCCCTTTTATTGCGCCAGAGATATCCAAAACTAGTCAGCTGTTTCAAAATCTTCCCTGGTTCCTCTGCGGAGTGCTGGCCCTTAGCCTCTTAGCGAGTCTGTCTCTTCATCACATAACCGCCTCTGCCTCCGCTTCGAAACGGGTGTCAAACAGCCATCCCATTTGGCGACGGCTCTTCGTGGAGTCGCGTCCGACCCTGCTCGTTCCGGCTGACAGCGGCCTCGTGCTCTATGAAGGACTGTCGAAACGAACGACACGTATCGATGAATACATCAAGGGAAACTATAGAGCCACGACTAAATCCCTGCCGGATGCGATGCAAGCAATTCAAATTGACGCGGCGAACCGCCGGTACACGTCGATTGTCGATCTAGAGATGGCAGCGAGTCTTGCTCGCGTGGCTAGTGAGAGAGGTACGAGCCTGAACATAAGGTATGCTAGAGACCTTCGACCCAATGATCTTAAATCGGGTAATGCCGTGCTCTCAGGGGCCGCTCAGGCCAATCCTTGGGTGCAACTGTTTGAGCAGCGCATGAACTTCGTCTTGCACAGCGAACCGCAAGCGAGATTGATGTCCGTAATCAATCGGCTGCCTCGGCAGGGAGAGCCGGCGCAGTGGGTTTCGGCTCTAGACGATCCTCAGTCCCGTGTATTCGGTGTTGTTGCACTCCTACCAAATCTCACCGGTGACGGCGATGTCTTAATTCTCGAGGGCACGTCCATGTCAGGCACTGAGGCCGCTTGGGACTTCATCTCTGATGACTCGAAGCTAATGCCTTTCTTAACAGCCATCCGCGCCCATGATGGAAGTGTTCCGCATTTCGAGGTTCTTATTGGCACGAACAATATGGGTTCCAGCGCAGTAGAAACTTCAGTTTTAGCATGGCGAGCGTCCAGATAAAATGATGTCGAGTCTCTTCTTCTTAGTAGTCTGAGTCAAGCGCGACATCTGGCACGGTGAGCTTTACAGTTCCTCGTTCTTCAACGCAGCCAGCGATCGAGTTCCATGTCAGGCACGAAATGAACGGCGCACGATGCAGAACATAGAACACCAACGGCTCCAGAACATCCGGTGCATCACCCCACTCGCCGAAGTTGAAGGTCTGGAAGTCAGAGGAGGTCAAAGTGTCCTCGGCGTCATCGAACAAGATCCATACTGGCCCCCTTGCATCCAGCGGTGCAGCCGTTCCTCCAAGTTGCCCATGATGTCGGCGAAGGTGGACAGCCGGCGCTGCTCCGGCTCGACCACTTAGATACTCTTCACGGTCACCCAGAGCTCGCGCTCCTCCTTGAAGTCGAGCCGGTAATGATGGCCCGCTCCTTCGATCAGCACGCGAGAACGAGGGGTGGAGTTGGAGATTGTCCTTCGCTGGTTCGGGCGAGAACGGTTTGATTCGGTAGTTGCGCGATTCCTGGCCGACGTTGAGGTAGCTGCCGCCGAAGAGTTCCGTCAACGATCGAAACGATCCGCCGATGTCGAAGCTGTAGGTCAGCAGCCTGTCTTTCTGCGCGCTCGTGAGCAGGACGAGCAGAGAAAGCTCTTGCCCGACCCGATCATCCGGAGAATCAGTGTGTGCGCCACCTTGCCACAGTGGAGAATGAATTTATAGGGTGTCGCACTGTCGGTTTCGAGGACGGCGAGGTATTCAGTGCCGAGATGATCGTTACGCTTTTCTCCCTGAAGCACTGTAAAGAAGAACGATAGGTCGGCATAGTTGCTGAGCAGCAGGTACGATCACTGACACGTTCACGGTTCGTCCACGGTGGACGCGAACGAAGCGCTTCGGGTCCAGCTTTGCGGTAAGCGCGGTGAGCGTTTCCGTCATCGGGTATTGTCGCGTGCAGCAATGGGGGCAGCAGTGCAGAACAACATAGTTGTTCGCGGACTCAATTCACTCGATCGACTCCACCGAAACCATGTCAAAGCGTTCACCCGAACGCACGGCAAGCCGAGCGGCCAGCGCTCCGGCCGCACGGCAAGTAACGCGCGAAGCTGTTGGGCAAGGCCGCTGCCGCGCATGCCCGATCTGCTGGCGAGGATGGTCTACTCTCGGTCCAGCCGCTCTTCGTCGAATGGCTTCAGCAGGTAGTCAAGGGCGTGCACCTCGGATGCTTAACGGCATACTGGTCGGAGGCTGTGGTGAAATGATCGCAGCCATGGCCTCGGGGCCGACCTCGGCGTCCCAGGTTACACGCCTACCCCGACCTATACGGGGTAACCGATCGAACTCGAAAGTTCCCGCCAAAAGTCCATCCCTTGGCCATCGCGTTCGATTCGCAATTTGTATCACGCCCACAGCATCCGTCCCTGCCAAAAAGTGCAGCGGTGCCTTATCTTCAACTGCAAGCCGCGCATATGAATCTTGGTGTTTGATCCGCCCCGGCTCTTGACGATGGACTGAGGACCCCCTCTTTAGAGCCCCGGTCCCGTCCGGATGCACCTTGACCGAACTCGGGTCCAGGCCAAGCACCTCGATTCTGATGCAAACGGTCTGCTCATCTGCAACTTTCAAGGACGCGGAGCAGCAGGTTCCGATTGTCACCAGCATGGCGCCCGCGCACACGCTGGAGATGAAGTGGACAAACGGGGAGGCAGCGAAGTCCACGGCGTTCTAAACCCGGTAGGTTGCAGTGATTGAGCACTCCTTCGCAGCGCGAACCATCGGCAAGAGCAAACCAGTTAGCAAGCATCTGGCTGGCAGTTGCTCAGAGTTCAATCGGCTCTCGCCAAGGAGTCATTCGCTCAAAAAGATGCTGGCTCTCCCTCTCGATCCAATGCTCAGTGCTCCAAGCTACGATCACCAGAACGCTAACTAAGACTGCAACGCAAACGATATTAGCCGAGATCTCGCGGTACGAGATCATAGGTCCGGCAGTTCCGGCGCCGCAGTACGGGCATGAACGCAAGTCACCTTCTACATCAGTGCTTCGCGGCTCGCCCCAGTTCCTCCATCTCGATACGACACAGCTTTTCCAGTTGCGCATCGTCTTGATCCTCCAATTCTTCTGCCTCTGACTCGGCAGCAACCGTCTGCACTTTAGATTCTGCGGCGGCAAAGGCGGCACGCTCCCGCTTGTCGCGGCGAACATCCAGAAGTTGCTCTCCAACTGTGTGTTTTGGGGAGTAGCAGTATTGGACGTATGCCTCGAATAACGACTGGTTCCGCATGCCACGTCGTAACAGATCGGCATGATGCTGCCTGTAAAACTGAGCCAGCGCTTCCGGTGTAATGATGTAAAGGTGCCGCTTGCCCCGGCATTCCACCGTCGCCTCGAGCCAGTGTTGCTCAATCCAGTACAAAACTTCTGTTTTACGGACGTGGAGCGCACACGCCAGGCTTTCCACGGAAAAGAGATCGCATCGGATTTCGCGAAGACTGAGGTGATTGCGCCGGAGCACATTGCGGACTGCCTTCGGGCTCCTGTTGAGCCTCTTGGCGACATCTTCTACCGACCGCTTCACCAGTTCTTCCCGAACAAGATCAATCTCGGACTCCGTCCAGCGCCGATGCTCAACTCCTGCTTTCAACCCGTGCTGAATGATGAATCGCCAGCACGATTCCTTTGATCGCCCAGAGTGCCGCTGCAGGCGGACCACCAATTGCTCGAGCTTGTTACCTGACAAAACTTTCGCCTGCGCAGCCATCGCGAGGGCTTCGGCAGACCATTGCAAAGGGATTCCCGATTTGTGTTGAGTGGACTTCATAACGCATCGCTAACGCGCCTCCCGGCAGGTGAACTCGCTTTCTTACCAATACGATCCGCCCGCGATAGGCTCACAGTCCAATTCATTGTTGTTGTTTCATCATTCGGAAAACGAGTGTCTTTTCTGAGGTGCGCAAACGCCGGAATCACCCGCCGTTCGTCAAAGAGGGCGTCCGCCGATGGAAATACTCGTTCCGAACGAAAATCGGTCTTGCAGAGCCAGAGTCGGACGTTTTCCGAATCTGAACAAGATCGCTCCTCACGTGAGGCCTACAGATCGAGATCGCCGCATTTCTATCTCCGTAACGACTGAGCGGTACCGGAGTTGGACTATGGCACGCAATGAGACAAAGCACATGGAGGCCGTCATAGCTTTGGCGGAGGAGCTAAATTTCACTTTAGCGGCGCAAAAGCTTCATGTGAGCCAGCCCACAGTCACCCGAACGATTGCTGAGATCGAGTCGAGCGTGGGCTCGCCGCTTTTCGATCGTGACCGCAAGACGGTGCGCCTGAACGCTGTGGGGCAAGCGTATTTGGGACCCGCACGCGTTGCGTTGCTTGAAGCCGAGAGGGCGATCGAAGCTGCCCTGACTGTCGCACAGGATTTCGAGACTGCGCTCCATATAGGTAAGTCGCCATACATCGATCCCTTCTTTGTCTCGACACTGCTTACCTTGCGCCTCTCACGATTTCCCAGATTACGGATCGAATTCTCAAGTCAGTTTTCGTTCGATCTAGCTCATGATCTACTCTCAGGAAACCTCGACCTGGCACTCGCAAACGAGCCGCCCGACTCGCCTCTTCTTACTAAACTGAAGCTCGGAGAAGCACCGTTTTATGTTGCAGTGTCGGAAAAGGACGAACTCGCTCAGCACCTCGCAGTCCGGTTGGAGTGTCTGGACGGACGGCACTGGATTGCACCAGAACGTCGCCTGCACCCGCTCCTCTATGACCGTTTTATGGATTGCGCCGAGAAGAGAGAGGTGAGACCGCGCAGCATTCATCACATCATCGATCCGGAGGAGGCGCTCCCATTCATGACGGACCTTCACTACATTGCTGTTGTACTCAAGCCGGGAGCGTTGCGCATCTGTCGAAACGGCATAGCAATTCGTCCCTTGGCAGAACCATCGCCCCTTATCGGGACCTATTTTATGTCACGTGCAGATAATGCGTCGCCTGTGGCGAGTGCTGTCGTAAGGGGATTTATGACGCAGCTTCGGAAACCAGGAGTAACCACCCCTCTACTGTACTCGTCGCCTAAGAGCACTGATGAGGTTCAAAAGTACATGGTGGCTGGTCCGAAATGATGGCTGCTGCAAAGCAGCTACATTGCCCGGAAGGATGTGAACCCGTGAAGCTGGCCGACAAAGATTCAATCACCTGAGTGTACCGGGACAGGCGTTGCATCTTGGACCGGGGAGATCCGTTGAGTGTACCGGGACATGCGTTACGTTTTGGACCGGAGACATCCGTTACATCCCCTTGCGCAGGTTCGGGTCTTGTTTTTAGGTTTCCGTCTTTCGTATGTAATACCTAAGCCCGTCGTCGAGGCCGTGGGAATGTATGGTCCGCCGTCAGATTGCAAGCCAAATCTTTGTGGCGAGTGTTTTGGGTCTGCGCAAATGTATCCGGCCTGTTTGTGGAGTTTCCGCTCCTGGCCATAATGGAGTCCGCGCGTCGCTGGTCTACAAAGTGGGTCGAACTCCTGAAGGGTTCTCATTCCCACACAGGCTTAAGCAACGCCGGCTGAGACCGTACACTCACACATCTATTTGTCTCGCAAACTTGAAGGAAAAATTCATCGTCGTCGGAGGGGTGGAAAAGTGTGGAATCGCAGAGCGATTTCCAAGCCCGTACTCTGGGCGTCTTTTCCACGCCTCGTTCAGGCTGCCACGAAGGCAGGTGCGCTATAGTGTGTGCCTTTGCTCAGGATGGCCCATGCGATTCGAGCCATCTTGTTAGCCAAAGCGACAACAGTAACGTTGCGATGGCGCCGTGCAGAAACGGTAGCCGTCGCGGTCCAGGACTGCCTCCCGCAACCCTCCGAAGTATTCCTCATCCTGCCGCTTTAGCGTGTAGCAGGTAGCGCATAGACCATGTGCCAGGATTTTCTCCCGCCCACATGGGCAGTGCATCGCCCTCTGAGTTCCCTTCTTCATCAGTGATCACGCTCCGCTAGCATACCGAGGTTTATATCGACGGCGATCCAGCCCTCTTTCCAAGGCTCCGTCCGTTCTTCTTCGAACGGAATACCGTTGGCTCTCGCCTCTTCTCCTGAATCGAAGAGATTGCCCCAGGTGTTTTCGAAGTGGTCTTCCCTGCCTTCAGCCAGCGCCTTCTTATGTCGGGCTGACTCCAGAGCTTCGGTATCGGCATCTTCCCATCCACAACGCCAGCAATGATGCGACGTGTCAGAGTCCGGGATATCCGAGAAGCGGGCACGGTAGCCTCCCGCGTACTCTTCCCTATCCCAATGCTTCAGTGCAGCCAGGCCAGGATGAATCATGCTCGACCTCCGCTCGTGCTCTTGGCATAACGATAGACTGTCGTCCGATCCACTCCGAACTCTCTCGCCAGAGACGATTTGTTCTCGCCTTTGCTGAGCCGCAGCCGCAGTTCCGCAGCCCTCTCCATCGACAATGAATGCTTTCGGCCCCGGTACGCGCCGGCCTTCTTTGCCAACTCGATTCCCTCTCGCTGCCTCTCACGGATCAACTCACGTTCAAATTGCGCGAAGGCACCCATCACACTCAGGAGCAAATTCGCCATCGGGGAATCTTCGCCGGTGAAGATCAGGCTTTCCTTGACGAACCGAACATGAACGCCCCGAGCAGTCAGACCGAGAACCATCTTCCGCAAATCGTCCAGGTTGCGGCCGAGTCGATCCATCGAGTGGCACACGATGGTGTCGCCCTCACGGACGAAGCTCAACATGAGTTCGAGTTGCGGACGGTTCACGTCCTTGCCCGAGGCTTTATCGAGGAACACGCGATCCGTTCGCACGCCTTCAAGTTGCCGGTTTTCGTTTTGGTCGAAGGTGCTGACTCGTACATAGCCGACGAGCTGGCCCTTCGGGGGGTGTCGGGGCTTTTGTGTTGCATTAGGCTCTCTAGCCTTCACCATGACTTGTAGCATAATGGCTAAATAGACTCTTGTGCAACGCTGTTCCGCCCTCACTCGCTACGTGGCGTTGGGGTATACGTCAGTGGCGCAGCCCCGTCCTAAGTGACGTGAAGCGCGTTTGAACTAAGCCGCTGGCGCGGCGGATGCTGCAGTGTTGGTGGTGCAAGCTGGAGCTGAGTTTAGGGTTTGGGTCACAAGGAGGATTACCCTGTGACCCATCTTCGTCAGTTGATGCTGGACGAGCTCCAGCGTCGCAACTACTCTCCGAACACCGTTCGGGCCTACATTCATGCGGTTGAGGACTTCGCCACCTACTTCCGCCAGTCGCCACAGCAGCTTGGCACAGATCATGTCCGCGACTACCAGGTTCATCTGTTCCGCGACCGCAAGCTTTCACCACGCACCATCGAAGGCCGGGCAGCGGCATTGCGGTTCCTGTTCGTGAAGACGCTTCGCCGGGCTTACCTGCCCGATGCCATCCCGTTTCCGAAGCACCACAAGCGCCTGCCGACCGTGCTGAGCCAGGAAGAGGTTACGCGGCTGATCGATTCCACCGCGAACCTGATGCATCGAGCGATGGTGATGACGCTCTATGCAACTGGCGTGCGCCGGGCCGAGCTATGCCGCTTGAAGGTGACGGACATTGATAGCGAGCGCATGATCCTGCACATCCAGCAAGGCAAGGGCGGACGCGATCGCGATGTTCCGTTGAGTCCCAGGCTGCTCGATACTCTTCGCGAGTACTGGCGCTGGATGAAGCCCAGAACCTACCTGTTCCCCGGCATGGAGAACAACTGGCGGGCGGATGTGCCCGTCACGGACAAGGTGGCGTGGACCGCCGTTACCGAAGCGGCGAAGCGTGCCGGCATCACCAAGCGTGTCTCGCCCCACACGCTTCGCCACAGCTTCGCGACCCACATGCTCGAAGCCGGTGCCGATCTCCGCACCATTCAGCTCCTGCTCGGACACGCCAAGCTCGCCGACACGACGGTCTATCTGCATCTCTCGCGACGGCATCTGCAGGCCGCCGCCAGTCCGCTCGAAGCCATCAAGCTTTCGGAGACCAACGAGGTCAAGCATTCCAGGAGACGCGTGAAGCGATGACTCGGCCCACCCTTGAGGTGGCCGACATCCTTCGCGCATCAGGCAACAGCTTTTGGGAACGCCATGGATCGCGCTACGCCTGGCAGCACCGCAAGGTGATGGACGCCATCGTCCGTTGCCGCACGGCCGCTCTGGGAGGTCATCGCGATCAGTGCTCCGGCTGTGGCCATCAAGCCATCTCGTATAACTCGTGCCGCAACCGGCACTGCCCCAAGTGCCAGGGCAACGCTCGCGCCAGATGGCTGGCCGCGCGCTCGGCCGAGCTGTTGCCCGTGCCGTACTTCCACATCGTTTTCACGCTGCCCCATGAGCTCTCTGCGCTGGCGCTCCAGAACAAGCGGCTGCTCTACGATCTGCTCTTTCGAACGAGTGCAGCGACGCTGCTCGAAGTCGCACGCGACCCGAAGCACCTGGGCGCCGACATCGGCCTGGTCAGCGTCCTGCACACCTGGGGACAGAACCTGCAGCATCATCCTCATGTGCACTGCGTCGTTCCAGCCGGCGGCCTCGCGCTCGACGGCTCACGATGGGTCGCGTCCTCGCGCAAGTTCTTCCTGCCCGTCCCGGTTCGCCCCTGCGAAGATCGCAACGAGCCTCTCCGTCACACTCTTTACGGGTCCTGCCGTCTACTTTACCCGGATGACGCCGAGTCCCAAGCGGCTCTCGCCCATCCAAATCCCATAGCTCCCCTCCGCATCCGCCACGCCAGCGGCTTCCTTCAAACGGCCCTATCAAAACTGCCCCCGAAAAAAATCTCCGGCAACGCACGGCCTCGTGCGCGGGGCAGCCCTGATAGGGTCCTATCGTTCATCGGTACCAATCGGCCAACGCTTTGAAGCACCCGTGCGGTCACCTCCCTTCTATGGGGCACGCTGGAACGCGCATGGGCGGCGACTTCTGACCGCCCATGCGCCTGCGTACTATCGGCTGGCAGCCGGTTTCACTTGGAAGCCTTCGTCGATCTCTACATGCGACAGATGGGCCACAGCGTTGACCAGGGTCTTTGCACCCGCAGCCAGTGCAATCGCCACTGCCGCGCGACGGTCGTACCCAGCTGCTGTTAGTGCGTGCACATCGCTGTCAGAGACCTGCGTCCGCTTGGAAGCGATCGCCGCCGCAAAACGACGTACTGCTTCCAGTTTGGCATCCGAGAATGATCCGCCGTTGCGAAGGGTCTCCACAACTTCAGTGGATGCTCCCAACTCCTCTGCCAGGGTTGAATGGACGGCTATGGCGTACTCGGAGGCGTTGGCACGGCTGGCCGCAGCCAGGGCACCTGCTGTGCAATCGGGTCGAGAGAGGTTTGTCCAAGCGCCTGCAGCATCTTGATATACACGTCCAAGACGACCGGCTCTGCGGCCACGGCGTAGCCGAGGTTCGGAACAAAGCCAAACAGATTGCTCATGCCTGCGACGAGTTCCTTGCCCTCAGCAGGGACCGAGGCCTCATCCAACTTGCCGAAGAGGGCTTCTCCCTGAGCCTTGTCTAACGTTCGGGCAAGGAAGGCACGAATGATGCCTGCCACCTCATCGAGATGCGTTTCCAAAGGAAAATGTCCTGCGTCGATAAAGCGAATCTCCGCATTGGGAAGGTCACGCAGGAAAGCCTCTGCACCCTGCGGCAGAAAGAACGGATCGTTTTTGCCCCACACCGCAAGGGTAGGCGGCTGATGGGTGCGGAAGTACTCCTGGAAACGAGGGTAGGAAGCCACGTTCGATTTGTAATCGCCGAAAAGATCGAGCTGCATCTCATCGTTGCCGGTGCGATCGAGCAAGTGCTGATCGAGGGTGTAGCTCTCCGGCGCAATCAGGGTCGCATCCGCCTCGCCGTGGTTGTACTGGAACTGAGTTGTTCCAGCCTGCAGGAACGTTCGCAGACTGCTCCGGTTCTCTTGACTTGCGTCTTGCCAGTACGCGCGGATAGGGTTCCAGCCATCGCTCAGACCCTCCTCGTAGGCGTTGCCGTTCTGCGAAATGAGTGCGGTCACTTGCTCAGGCCGTGATAGCGCGAGACGGAAGCCGACGGGTGCCCCGTAATCGAAGACATAGAGGGCATACCGGCTGAGGCCGATTGCGTCTGTAAAGCTCTCGATCACTTCGGCCAGGTGATCGAAGGTGTAGCCGAAGCTCCTGGCGTCCGGTGCGTCGGAGAAGCCGAATCCCGGGAGGTCCGGAGCTATCACGCGGTACTTGTCCGAAAGCTGTTCGATAAGGCCGCGGTACTGATGGCTGGAGGTAGGGAAACCATGCAGCAGAAGGATGGCAGGGTCGTCCTTCTGACCCGCCTCGCGATAGAAGATGTTGAGTGGCGAGCCCGAACGGCGGTCGCTGACAGAAGTGCTTTGATAGTGCACCGGTGCTGACATGAAAGGCTCCTCGTCGGTCTTCATTGCATTTGTACCGAACAATCGGTACACTATAGAGGAGCGCGAGGCCTGTCAAGCCAGCTTTTATCTTTTCAGACTGAGTTACTCTGTAACGAACATTCTGGGAAACGTGGAGATTCAGATGCCCGCTGCTTCAACGTCGAAAGATGAGATTATCGATCGTTTGTTCACCGTGTTCCGGGACCGCGGCTTTGAAGGTGCTTCGCTCGCCGACCTTTCGCGCGCAACAGGACTCGGCCGATCGAGCCTTTACCACTATTTCCCTGAGGGAAAGGACCAGATGGCTGCGGCCGTGCTTGCCCGCGCGGAAGTCGTGATTGATAGCCAGATCTTCCGCGCCGCCCAGGCGCCGGAACCACTCAGCGTCCGTGTCCGGAAGATTGTCTCTGCGCTGGAGCATATGTATAGCGGCGGCCGAACCCTCTGCGTACTCGGGCAGCTTGCAACGGCCAGCCTGGGACCGTCGGCGCGCGAGAGTTTACGAAATTCTTTCGAACAATGGACAGTGGCCATCGCAAAGCTTGCGCGTGACGGCGGAATGAAGGATGCTCGGGCGCGCGACTTCGCAGAAGACTGGGTCGCTCGTCTGCAGGGAACTCTCATTCTGCAGGCAGCTCACGGTAGGACGGGCCCCTTCAAACGGGTGCTGAAGACACTGCATGATCTGGCGAAAGAAACGCGCGGGTCGAGCGTATAGCACTAAAGACAATTCCTAACACGAGACCAACACTATGCTGAGCCAATCATCGATGCAGGCAAGAGTCCACTCCATCAATCTAAGTGGCGAACTTCGAGAGGTGCAGTTCGCGGGACGGATTGTGACGACAGGCTTCTTCAAGTCCGCAGTCAACGGTGCCGTCTTCGCTCATAAGTTGGGCATGGAAGGCGACGCGCAAGGCGACCTGAGTGTTCATGGAGGTTTGGACAAGGCGGTGTATTTCTATCCCAGGGAGCACTACGCTGCATGGGAACAGATGCTCGGTTCGGGGCCTTTGCCCTCGGGCAGCTTTGGCGAAAACGTCACCTCGGAGGGTTGGCTTGAGACGGATCTGAATATAGGAGACGTGATCCAGGTCGGCACGGCAACACTCCAGGTCGTGCAGCCACGGAGTCCGTGTTACAAGCTCCAAATCCGCTTCAGACGTCCAGATATGACGGCGCTCTTTTTTCGGCACGGCAAGCCGGGTTGGTATGCCTCAGTGCTTCAGGAAGGGATATTTTCGGCCAGGGACAAAATGCTCCTGGTGGACCGCGCGCCAGAGAACGTCTCTGTAGCGGAGATATGGCAATTGAGCGTTCAGAGCGAAGTGACCCCGGAGAAGGTCGCGCGCGTCATGGACCTTAGAGTCTTGCCCGACTTTTGGAAGGAGCGGGTAGGACGCCGTGCGATGATCTAGCCGGGCTGGGTGACGCCGTCATCATTGGCCCCCACTGCAAAGCTCCAGATCCTACGGCTGTAGTTCGGGGAAGTACCTGTAGATACTCAGAAGTCTTTTTCTCGTCAGCGAAGTCGCAGGCCTTTCGGACCGCTGTAATCTGGCCGACAGCCTTATGGAAGGGCTCTCACCGATCTAAACCGTAATTCAGGGACGTTCAGTTCGCCAAGTTCAATGTCTCGGAAGTAAACCCTGAAGATCTCCTCGTCCATTTCCTCGAAGCCGAGGTCTTCGAAGGAGAAGACCTGGCTAATGAAGATCCTGTCCTTGTGCCAGCTGATATCCCCGCTACTGTTGACACGCCTCGTCTGAAACCCTCGTGGATATGTAAACTCAGTGGCTAACCTCGAGAACATAACGGAGCTGCGCTGATACAAGCTGGCAGGCGTGGCGTTATTGATTCCCTCGTGTGGCCGCTCGTGGTTGAAGATCTGCCGAAAACGATCGAACTTCTTCTGTTGCAGCTTGAGCGTCAGCGCTGCAGGCTTGGTCGTGTCCTCCTTCAGAGTGCGATGCATACGCTCGTGACGTCCGTTCTGTTGCGGCCTGCCCGGTTGAATCCGCTCGTGCACGATGCCCATCTTCGTCCAGCTAAGCGACAGCTTCGACAATGGGAGGAAACACTCGCCGTCTTGAAGCAGGCAAACATGACTGCTTTAGGAACAGGAGTGCTCGCCTGGTTACCACCTGGAGCGGTGATTCATGCTCGTGTGTTTCCTGAAATCAAACCGGTACATAACAGTTTTGTGTGGTCAAAAAAGGGGGAGGGTCCCGCGATCTTCCTCTACCTCGAACGGCAATCCAGCAACAAGTTCGAAAACACTGTCGCACACGAATGCCATCACATCGGACTCGAAAGTCTCGACAAACAGGAGGAAGCCATTCAGGCCGGGTTGCCTCCAAATGTGAAGCGCGCCCTGAACTGGATGACTGCGTTTGGGGAAGGCGAAGCGATGCTCGCCGCTGCTGGATCGTCCGACCGGCATCCGCACTGGGAGGATGATGGGGAGGCGCGCGCTCGCTGGGACGGGGACATGATGCACTTCAATGCCGACCTCCAGTCCATTCAGCAACTCCTGACAGATATCCTAGACGGCAAACTTACCTCCGACGAGGATATCCAAAAGCGCGCCGCACCGTTCTGGGGTGACGTACAGGGGGCTTGGTATACGGTCGGCTACGAGATGGCCGCGCTGGTAGAAAAGCAATATGGGCGGCAGGCGTTTGATCAGTGTTTGCTTGATCCACGGAAGTTGCTCACCATGTACAACCAGATCGCCGAGCGCGCAAATGCCAAAGGAGCGACGCTGGCTACTTGGTCACCGCAACTACTCACGGACCTGGAAATCCAGAAAAAGTAGGGTCGCTTGTAGCTCTCTGCGATGCCGCATCCAGCTTCCGTTCAGCAACCTAAGACCCAGCGCCGCTCCGCGTCGGGAGTAAGTCTTGACACATTACCCCCAAATGGGAACTGTAGGTAAACGCGAAGATGCTCCGCGTTTACTTTTGTAAACGTGTTCTGAATGAGCAACTTAGCAACATCGCGTTTACGTGTGTTTACGCGCGGTTCCGGTGGAGCCGGATTGGCTACTCTGGCGTAAACACGTTGATGAGGAGCAACTTAGCCCATAATCGCAATGCAGCCAGCTTGACGGCGTCTGCGGGCACGGTCTAGGGTTTCGTCAGGGAAATACCACTTGAGCACTCCCGGCATGAGCACTCCGGCCACACGAAACGTCTCCGCAGGCGTGGAGGAGAAGCCCGGCTTCCGCACCAAAACCGTCGCCACCCGGATCACGCCCGAGGAGCTGCGGGAGGTCGAGACCGCCGCCGTGCGCGAGGGCAAAACCTTGGCCGAGTGGCTCCGCGATCTGGCGTTGAAGGCGGCGCGTCAGCGTCCGGCGGACCCGATGGAGCTGCTCCTGAGTGAGCAGTCGGCGACCCGGTACATGCTCCTGAATCTCTTCCATGCGACCGCCCAGGCGAACGCGGAAGGGAAGCATCTGCTGGCCGAATCCGTGCTCAAAATCCGCGATCAGGCGAACGCCCGGAAGCTGGCGGACGCCCGCAAGATGCTCGAAAGTTTTCATATTCAGAATGCCCAGGAGGGGCAAAACGGGAGCCAGCCGTGAGCCGTCCGATGCGGTTTCCGAGTCGCGGCGGGAGGGTGTTGCTGCTCCTGTTCGGGATCACCTTGGGACCATTCCTGCTCATTCTCCCCGCCTCCGCTTGGCTCTATTGGACGCTCACGCCGCTGCAAAAGTTCTATCTTGGCACCTATGCGGCCAGCTCCCTTGGGGCGACCCAGCCGCACGATGTGACGAGCATTCGGTGGGTGCTGAAGACCGCTCCGAGGCGCAAATCCATCCCCATGCTTCCCCAGGATGCAGTCGCCGGGCCGAACTTAAAATTGCCAGTCAGCCTCTCGGATCAGGCCTTCGCGGACGGCTGGCGGGGAGTGGCGCTGAGTTCCCCGGAGAAGGTTTCGTCCTCCGAGCTGGCCCCGCTGCTCCGGGAGTCGATGTACGATGGCGAGAGCGTTCCTCGCCTCCTTGGGATGACCTTGCTCTATGGTTTGGTGGGGCTGATCTTCGTGTGTCTCGCGCTCCAAAAAGCAAAGGACGCCTGGGGCTATGGACTGAGTTCGTGGGCGCAGCGGCGGCAGGAAGAGCGGCACGGACGGAGAACCAAAGGGCCGGAGTTGAGCCTTCCCAGCCTGAAGGTGTTCCACCGGGACGACGGCATCCGGCTCCGGTTGCAGGGCGAGAACATGGGGTCAAAGCTCGTTCCGTGGGGCCGGAGCTACGCAATTCCGAAGCGTCTGGAGTCGAGTCACATCCTGCTCATGGGTGATACCGGGGCGGGGAAGTCGTCGGCCATCCGGCAGATTCTGCGGCAGGTGAAGGACCTGGGAGACACCGCCATCGTTTACGACCCGGCGATGGATTTCGTGGGCGAGTTCTATTCGCCCGAGCGCGGCGACCTGATCCTCAATCCGCTGGACGCCCGGTTTCCGTATTGGTCCTTGCCGGATGAGATATTCAACGACGAGATCGCTACCTCCATCGCTGCCGCGCTCTTGCCGGAAAAAGAATACGAGAAGGCATTCTTCACCGACGCGCCGCGCCGGGTTCTGGCCCATCTGCTGCGCCGCAAACCGCAGGTCCGCGACCTGTTGCGGTGGATGAGCGACCCGGAGGAGATCGCCGCGATCGTGAAGGGAACGCCCCTGGCCGCCTACCTCGATCCCGGTGCCCCGGCGCAGCGGGCGGGGATACTTTCGAGCATGAACATGGTGGCCGACAGCTTGGAGCTGCTGCCGCAGTATGCCGAACCCAACGATCCGACTTTTGCTACCTCGTCATGGATATCGAGCCGGAAGCGGTGGGTGTTCCTGACCTCCAGCTCCGGCTACCGGGAAAAGCTCTTGCCGCTGCATTCCGTGTGGCTGGACCTGTTCATCCTGCGCATGATGGGCCACTGCCCGGATGCGCAGCCGGTCTGGTTCGTTCTGGACGAGCTGGCGAGCCTCAACAAGCTCCCGCAGCTCCATACCGCCGTGACCGAAAACCGCAAATACGGGAACCCGGTCGTGCTGGGATTCCAGGGCCGCAGTCAGCTGGAAAAGCGTTACGGCCAGGACGCCGAGGCCATGCTCTCGCAGCCCGCCACCAAGGTATTTTTCAGAACCTCCGAGCCGCGCGCGGCCAAATGGATCTCGGAGGCCATCGGCGAGATCGAGGTCGAGCGGCTGAAGGAGTCACGCAGCATGGGACTGTTGCGGTCGAAGAAATCTTACGCGATGGAGATCGCCACCAAGCCGCTCGTCATGGCCTCCGAGATCGCCGGCCTCGACAGTCACCGTGCCTACATCAAGCAGGAGAACCGGGTCGTGCCGGTGCGTTTTCGGCTGGCGAAGAAGCGGAAGAAACAGCCTGAGTTCATCGAGCGCAAGATGGAGAAGCCCGCGCCCAGGAAAGCAGCGGAGGTGCCAACGCTCATTTCGGCATCAGCTCCGGAGCCAGCGCCTCCGAAGAAGCCAGTTCAGGCCGCGTTGCCGCTCATCCATGCGCCCGCCGTGAAGCGGGAAGGGTTTGCGTGGGATAGCAGCCAGGAGGTCGAGTGAGGGCGCGAGAGCGCAGCGTAATGCCTACCCTCTCCAGATCGGAAGCAGATCGGGAGCGGAGATCCGCAGCGCCGTCAACATCCCGTGGTCCGGGCTGTAGCTGCACACCGGATCGATTGCCTCGGCGTCGCCCGTCAGCAGGAACGCCTGGCAGCGGCAGCCGCCGAAGTCCTTCTCCTTGCGCTCGCAGCTCTTACAGGTCTCCGACATCCACGCGTCTCCGCGAAACCGGTTGAACGCCGAAGAGGACTGCCATATCCACTGAAGATCGTGCTCGCGGATGGTGTCGAACGAAAGCCCGGGAATGATCGCAGCCGAGTGGCACGGTAACGCCAGCCCCGCCGGATCGATCAGCATCGTCTGCCGCCCCCAGCCGCCCACGCACGCCTTGGGAAAGCTGCCGAAGTAATCCGGGAACACCGCTTCCAGGTGAATCTTTCCCTTCAGCCGCTCCTTCGCCGCTGCGACGATCGGCAGCGAGCGCATCACCTGCTCCTCGGTCGGCATTAGCAGCGAACGATTCTTCAGCGCCCAGCCGTAGTACTGCACATGAGCGATCTCCAGCCGGTCCGGCTCCAGATCTTCCGCCAGCCGGATAAACTCCTCCAGCCGATCCAGGTTCATACGATGGACCACGAGGTTGATGGTGAACGCGAGCGGAAACTTCTTCAGCACCGGCACCAGCGCCAGCTTGATGGCATGCGCCCGCGTTCCCGCAATGTGATTGGCCGACGCCTCATCCAGATCCTGGAAGCTAAGCTGTAGATGCTCGAGCCCGGCCTTCACCAGGTTGCTGAGCCGATCCTCAGTCAGCCCCACGCCCGACGTAATCATGTTGACGTAGAGCCCCGCATCCCGCGCCGCGGCAATCAGCTCTTCCAGGTCCTTGCGGACCAGCGGCTCTCCACCAGTCAGGTGAAGATGCAGCACCCCCATCGCCGCGGCCTGCTGAAAGACACGCTTCCAGTCCTCGATCGACAGCTCCTCCTGGCTGCGCTGCATTTCGATCGGGTTCGAACAGTACAGGCAGTGCAGCGGACACCGATGCGTCAGCTCCGCAATCAGCGAGAACGGAGCATGCATCGCGCCCGTTGCCGGAGCCGCCATCAGACCCGCACCACGCCACGCTCAGCCATCCGGTCGAGCAGGCTGAGAACGTCGCCTCGCACCTCTTCGGCATCGGCGCCCGGGTACTGCTGCAGCAGCTCCTCGACGATCGCCTGCACGCTTCTCTGGCCGTCAAGTCGCTGCAATATCTCCCGCGACGGTCCGCTCAGCTGCAGCGCACCCTCCGGAACGAGCAGCACCTCGTCGGTAGGGTGCAGCCGGCAGCCCGGCGCAATGCGTGGTATCGAATCCATATTCATAAAGGCCTGCGCTTCATTCGCGATCGGGAGTAAAGCAGCCGGGCGGGATATTGCCCGGAGACACATAGGCATAGTCGATCGCATCGAGCTGCGCCCATAGGATCGCGCACTTCTGTTCGAGCGCGCCAATCACCTGCTCCTGTTCGGCGCGTGTGGCCGCATGGGTAGAAACGTAATCGAGCGCGAAGGTTGCATCCTCCGGCGCCTGCGTCAGCCGTCCCACAAAGTAGGCCAGTCCCGGAGTCAGGTATGGATAGTGCAGCCGCATCTGGTCCATACGCAGCGTGATCAGGTCGCGCGAAAAAAGCTCCGTCAGCGAGGACGCCACTGCAATCAGCAGCGGGCTGTCCCGCACCAGCGCCAGATAGGCGTCGACAGCATAGCGCACCCCCGGCAGAATGCCGTCGCATGGAATCACCTGGTCGCGCGACAATCCGCTGGACTCCGCAAGCTGAATCCACTTCTCTACGCCGCCGTATCCATCCTGGTCGCCATCGTGGTCGAGGATGCGCTTCCTCCACGCGCGCCGAAACGCCGGATCGTCGCTCTTCGCCAGCATCAGGGAGTCCTTCATCGGAATGCGGCTCTGGTAGTAATACCGGTTCAGCGCCCACGCCTGCAGTTGCCCCCGCGTCAGCTCGCCGCGGTGCATGCGCAGGTGAAACGGGTGCCGATGATGATAGCGGGCAGCACCCACCGCCTTCAGCCGACCGTGCAGCTCCTCACGCGATAAGCGCGTTTCCGTCGCCTCCATCCGCGCTACGTCAGTTGCCATCCGTCATATCCTATCTGCCAGCCGGCTTCGACCGCTGCCTGGCGCTCCGGGCTGCGCGGATCGAGCACCGGATTCGTGTTGTTGATATGGAGGAAGACCCTGCGCGGAACGTCTACCTCCGCGAGCAACGCTATAGTCCCGTCCTCTCCGCTCATCGGAATATGGCCGATCGCTCGCGCCAGCGGCGTGCCCGTGTGCGTCCGCATCAGCTCCGCGTCGCTCCAGAAGGTGCCATCGACAAGCACCGTATCGCAGGATCGATAGATCGCCAGGAGATCGTCCGTGATCTCCGGAAGTGTCGGCGTATAGGCGATGCGGCGGCCCTCGCACGCGAGCACCAGCCCCAGGCTGGCCTGACCGTGCTCGTGCGTGTCCAGCTCTTTTGCGTAGAAAGGAAGGCTGCCGGCGAGCGGGACGGGCGTGCAGAGGATACCGCTCGCGCCAACCGCGAACGTCTCGCCCGGAACGATCTCATACCAGGTGAGCTGGTTGGGAACGCGCTCCAGCATCCGGAAGAAGCTGTTCGCTTCCAGCGTCCGGCGCACCAGTGCGGTCGCATACACCGTGAGCGGCTGGAACTCCCGCAGCAACAGCAGACCGAGCACCTGGTCTAAATCGGCGCTGGTCAGGATGATGGCTTGAATCGGGGTGTTGCGTTTGCCGCGTGCCGGGACCGGCTGCAGCTCAGGATTGGCTTCGATCTGAACCCGAAGGTCCGGCGACGCATTGAGGAGGAACCAGTTATCGCCATCGGACGACATCACTGCCTGCAACTGGAGCCGTGGCTCAAGAATCTGTGGATGGCGTCGGCTTAGCTCACAAAGAATGCACGCGCAATTCCACTGCGGACTGCCACCACCGGCGGCAGTCCCCAGCAATTTGAACCGAAACATCGTTTAGAGTTCCGCAGGGGCGTAGCAGTTGATCTCGCAGCCGAGGCTTACAGCTACAAAATCAGGGCGAGTCCAGGTCTTCGTGGTCATGGTGGATCTCCTGTGTACAAATAGGTGCAGTTACAAGCGAGAGCGATCCCTGCTCAGGGCCTACGCAAAATTGTACAGTGATGGATGACCTATGGGCTTCCCGGCACCCTTTCTGAGCGATCTCGTGCATCGGGTGAAAACCAGGGTGACCTCATCCTCGATGGGAAGATAAGCTCTTTGGGGAGTCACGTAAGAGTGCCTGCGGGCATCCGCGCTGGGAAAGTAATCTTTGAGGGAAACCAGAACCGGCCATATCATGCTCACGATGTCTTCCAAACCGCTTTCGGCAGGCCAGGCGCGGACGTACCACGCGCGAGAGTTCGCGTCGGAGCGGCAGAACTACTGGAGCCGCGACCAGCAGGGTTTCAGCGAGTGGCAGGGCAAACTTGCCGGGCAGTGGGGCTTGGAGGGTGCGGTTGGCAATGACCACTTCGCGCGGCTAAGCGAAGGCCAACACCCATTCACGGAAGCGCAGCTTGTGCGGCATCAGGTTTCCCGGACCTACGAGGGCAAGGGCGGCAAGGAAGTGACGAGTGTAGAGCACCGAGCCGGGTGGGATGCGACGTTCTCCGCGCCGAAGTCGGTTTCGCTGACTGCGCTGGTCGGTGGCGATGAGCGGGTGCGGGAAGCGCACCGGGAGAGCGTCCGTGTGGCCCTCGGCGAGATTGAGCACTACACCCAGGCGCGGATCGGCAACGTCCATGCCCCGGAGACGACGGGCAAGTTCGCCGCGGCGACCTTCGAGCACGACACGGCGCGGCCCGTCGATGGCTACGCCGCGCCGCAGCTCCACACCCATGCCGTCATCTTCAACGTGACCGAGCGCGAGAATGGGCAGACCCGCTCCGTGCAGTCGCATGAGCTGTACGCCTCGCAGCACTACGGCACGGCGATCTATCGCGCGGAGCTGGCAACGCGTTTGCAAAAGCTCGGCTATGAGCTGGAGCGCGGCAAGGACGGCCAGCCGGAGATCAAGGGCTACACGCGGGAGTATCTGGAGGCGTCGAGTCCGCGCCGGCAACAGGTGCAGGACTACAAACGGGAGCAGGGAATCGACGGCGCGGCGGCCGGGCAGATCGCCGCCCACCGCACTCGCGACAAAAAGGAGCTGCTTTCGCCGGAAGAGGTGCAGCGGCAGCATCGAGAACTGGCCGGGCAGCACGGCCACCAGGCCGACCGGGTTGTGGCCGAGATGCGGGAGCGCACACTTCATAAAGAACAATCGCAGGCACAGACCCGGACCCCGGAGCAGAAGGCGCAGCAGGCCGTGACCTATGCCCGCGATCATCTGTTCGAGAAAGATGCCGTGCAGGACCGAAGGGCGCTTTATGAAACAGCATTGAATCGCGGCATGGGCGAGCTCACCTATACCCAGGTACGGCAGGAGTTCGAGCGCAGGATGCAGGCGGGCGAGTTCCGCGAGGCGCAGGCGTCCGTGCGAGGCCCGCAGATCACGACCGCGCAAATGGTGCGAATGGAGCGGGAGATCGTCGGCGAGATGTAGCAGGGCAACCGGCGCGGCCACGGCGATCCGATGCTGTTACAAGGCCGGGAACGCTTCGACACCCTGGACCGGCACCCGGAGCTGAACCGTTCCCAGCAGGAAACCGTGCGGGATGTCTTCGCTGCGCGCGAGAAGATCGTCGGCATCGACGGCGTAGCCGGAGCCGGGAAGACGACGACGCTGGCCGTCATCCGCGAAGGTGCCGAGGTCGAAGGGTACAAGGTGGAGGGTTTCGCGCCCACGAGCCGCGCGGCCCAGAAGCTCGGCGAGGCCGGCATCGAGACTTCAACGTTGCAGATGCACCTGGCGCGGCGGCAGGGGCCGGACACTGGAGAGAAGCGGCTTTATGTGCTCGATGAGTCTTCACTCGCGTCCACCAAACAGATGCATGAGTTTGTGACGCGCCTGCACCCGAACGACCGTGTGTTGCTGGTAGGCGATCGGCGGCAGCATGAGGCGGTCGAGGCCGGAAAGCCCTTCGCGCAGTTGCAGGAAGCCGGGATGAAGACCATCTCGCTCGATCAGATCGTGCGCCAGAAAGAGCCGGAGCTGCGGCAGGTAGTTGAGCAGCTCGCGCGCGGTGAGGTGGGAGCTGCGGTGAAGAACCTGGACAGCCAGGGCCGGGTGCATGAGTTCCGAGGCCGCGAGGAGCGGATCGACGCCATTGCGAAGGAGTATGCGAAGTCGCCGGAGAACACATTGGTCGTCTCGCCCGACAACCGCTCTCGCGCGGAGATCAATCAGCGCATCCATGCCGAGCTGCAACGGCATGGCGTTGTAGGCAGGGAAGAGCATCGCGTCGAAACGCTTGTGCCGCGCCAGGACCTCAGCGGAAGCACAGGCCTTCAAGCGTGCATGTACCTGCTTTTGTCTCGGACGTTATCTCTACAAGTTCGCCGAGATGTGGGTGCCGCTCAACGAGCATCGCCAGCCCCTGGAGTATCCGTCGTTGCCGAGGTGGGCGCTGCCAGGCAAGGTCACGGACAAAGGCCAGACTATTGCAAGTGAGCGGACGGCAGCCGCACCTCGTGGCCCCATCGACCAGGGGCTCACCGCAAGAATTGAGAGCTTTCCTCACATTCTGGGCGCCTTAATCTATGGCGAGATACTCTGGCGGGTCGCACGGGTACAGAAAGCAGCAGACATCCCCAATGCACAGCTGCAGACGAGCGTCGTTGATGCCGGCGAGAAGGCCGCTCGCGGAATTCGGAGGGCGAACGCCCTCGCGGATGCAGTCGGCGATACGCGGTTCATCGCAGTCCTCGACGACCTGCAGATTGGCTCGATGACTAACATCCGAAATCTCGAGACCCTTAAGCGCTTGGTTTTCGACTTGGAGGGTTGTGCGAGCAAATTGGCAGCATAACCACGGGCTCGGGAGGCGTGAAAAGTGACGCCTTCCGAGTGGGAGATCTCAATGTGCAATGTACAAGTGATTCGAAGAGAACCTGGGCTCGTCGCCATTCCGTTTGAGAAAGCCATCTACTGTCACTCTTGCGAGCAGATCACCAACTCAACTTGGGCCCGCTGTGGTCTGTGCGGATCCGATCAGATTCTGAATCTTGTGCATTTTCTCGGCAACCCGTGTGACCCGGAACCCACACCGCCAGCTGCTATTGCCAGCGGAGTGCTCATGGTTGCGTAGAAGTCCAGCTCTCAAAGCTGAGCCTCAGCAGACCATGCATCCACATAGATGACGTGATGCGCGTTGCTCGTTACCGATTTGCCCAGCGGCCAGCGCGGTGGAAACGGCGCAAGCAAATCGGCCTGGCTATGGAAGCCTTCGGCATCCAAGTCGCTGCTAGCGAAGGAAGTTGCCCTTCGCTAGTTAGTCCCGGGGGTGCAGGTAAGTCGGGCATTCAGCTAACGGTTCTGGCCTGTCTTTACTATAAACCGGGCAATTTCGCCATGCATCTTTTGCCGCGATTCCGGATCGAGGTAGGGCTCGTGTCCAGTCGGAAACACCGCATAGTCGAAGTTCTCCTGCAGTTGCGGCTCCATGGGCAGGTGTTTCATTTCGAAGGGGCCGGCTGCATATGGGGTCGCCAGATCGAAACACCCACCCATTACGAGGACGCGCATCGCAGCATTTCGCGTCATCACGCTTGCAAGGTCGGGGAGCACATTGAAGACACCAAGCCAAGTCTTTGTCTCGTCCGTCGCGTGGAAGATATCCCAATGACCTGGAACGTCGGCGTCCGGCTGGTAGTTCAGTCCTATGCCGAACTTGAGCGTACCGTGCATGTATGTGTCGATGACAGCCAGGATGGTCGACCCTTTTACGCTCGAAGCGTCATACCCCGGTCTGGTTGACAGCGCATGGAGCGCAGGGGCGGTGTACCTTGTGTCCTGGCGTCCGGTAATCAAGCCCTGATCGCTGAGGAGCAGAGCTTCGAACTCCGCCGCCTGAAGGCGCAGGTGTGCCTTCACCCAGACCTGGGCGGGCAGTCCAGTGAACAGGCCCAACTGGTTCGCAATCGTCTGCTCCTCCGCCGGCGCCAGATCGCTTCCAGCCAGCAAGGCGGTCGCATAAGGTCCCATGGCATACCGCTCTACCGTGTGCAACCATGGCTCAAGTTTGCCGGTCGCTTCTGGGATCCTGTGGTGAAACCAGGCGGTGGCGGCAAAGGTGGATAGCTGCAGGATGTACGGGGTGTCAGTGCCCGGTATACCCGACACGGCATCTGGAAAGTCGTCCTGATTCAGGAAGCTGCCGTCGGCAATAATGCCATTCAGATCGACGCCGTCCTCCTCCAGCATCCTGGCAAGCACGGCATTGCGCACCGTGCCATAGCTGTGACCGAACAGGTACTTGGGCGATTCCCAACGGGAGTACTTGCTCAGAAAACGGCGGATGAAGCGGTCAAAGGCCGCCGCATCTCCGTCTATGCCATAGAAGGTGTGGGCCGCATCACGGCCCTCAATGCGGCCATATCCCGTTCCGGGAGGATCGATGAAGACCAGGTCTGCCACGTCCAGGAGGGAATCCACATTGTTGCCGAAGTTGTAAGGACCTCCCGCAAAATGGTGGAGGCCGGGCATATCCGCCACAATGGGACCGAAGCTCGCCACAAGCATGGTTCTGGTTGAAACGCTTGGTCCGCCATCGTAGAGAAAGACAATCGGCCGCTTGCGTTGATCGACCTTATCCGCAAAGTAGGCGACATATGACATGACAGCGACCGCAGAGTCATCCGGTTTGCCGAAGAATCCGGTCAGCTTGTCTGGAGCGGCAATCTCCAGGTCCTCGGCGTCCGTGCCGCCTACCGCCAGCAGCCCTGCCTGTGCTGTGTAAGGCAGGCTTCCCCCGTTCCTCAGCCCAACCGTGCCCTTCGTCGCCATGTCTTCGGGGATTCGAAGATTGCCGATCCTGACGCTGGTTGCGCCGCTACCGTGCGTAAGCTCTTGCGAGCCTTGCGCAGTCATCCTCCTGCCCGAGGCAAGACAAAGAATAAAAAGAACCAGAGACAGAACGGAGCGATTTGAGGTCACTCGTGATTTTGGAAAGGTGTGCATGTCTGATTGATGTGATTCTACGCACCCTGTTATCGGGAATCTCTGCAGCGCATCACAAAGATAGGTTTCTGGGCATATCGGTCCTGAAAAGTCGTCTTGTCGTCGGCAATGGCTGAGTGATGAGCGTGGTCGCAAGCCCGACAGATGCTTTGCTGGCTAGCAACAAAGGAGGAGAATCTATGCGTTCTGTTGCGCGTTTGAAGATGGGTTACTACCCGCTTCCGGACAGCGAGGGGGAGAAGGTACGTTCTCTCTTATCGTTCTCACAGCCAGCGTCAATTGTTGATCCTTGTGTCGGACGGGGATATGCCCTACACCGCATTACAAGCCAGGCGTCTGTACGTCGCTATGGAGTCGAGCTCGATGCGGAGCGTGCGCGTACCGCAAGCCTAAGCGGAATCGAGGTGGTTCAGGGTAACGCCTTCGATGCAGTGGCGAAGGTGGAGTCGTTCTCGCTTCTGTACCTGAATCCGCCCTACGACTCCGAGATCGGTTCGGTGGGCAACAATCGTATGGAGCGTCTCTTTCTCGAGCACACCTATCGTTGGCTGGTCATGAGCGGCATTCTGGTCCTCGTGATCCCCTTCGACCGCCTCTCCGACTGTGCCGGCGTCCTCAGTTCTCATTTCACGGCATTGAACGCCTTCCGCATGACTGATCCCGAATCTGTTCTCTACAGGCAGATTGTGGTGTTCGGGATTCGGCGTGACGTACGGGGTATTGCCGTGGAGACGAACAAGCGACTGCTCCAACGCATCAGCCCCTATGGAACATTCCGAGACCTTCAGGCGCTCGAACCTGGGGCCGTTAGCCCCTACGTGGTTCCGCCTTCGCCTGAAGCGATCCTCACCTACCGTGGCCTTCCCTATGACCGCCTGGAAGACATGCTGCCGCACTCGGCGGCCTGGAGACAGGTCGCGCCGTTGCTCACGCCGCAAGAAGACGCCGCGACTGGGCGGCCAATCACACCTTTGCATGGCGGCCACGTCGGCTTGCTCTGCACTGCAGGACTGCTGAACGGGGTCTTCGGGAAGGACGAAGACCGGCATATCGCGCGCTGGCGCTCGGTCAAGCATGTCTCCACGTTTGTGGAGGACGACGGTGACACACAGGTCGTCCACCATCGTGAACGTTGGACCAATGAACTACGGCTGGTCTACGCCGATGGCAGAACACTCAAGCTGACCGAGACTCCGGCAAAGCAGGAAGGAGAGAGTGATGGAGAATGCACACCTGAGGTTAGGGCTGCTTGAGTATCAGCGTTTCACCGAGAAGATATCTACGCGCATCCGGGTGCGCGTCGACCGCTTCATGGGAGAGGGGCGGAAGGCGCATCTGCTCAGCGTCTTCGGCAATGACTCCGATATTGGAGCGATCACGGCAGCCGTCCAGGATAAGGCGAGCTTCACACTGACGTTCCCGGACGGTGCTGTAAAAGAGGTATCACTTGGCGAACACGCGTCTTGCTACAAGGGATCGCTGACCCTGCCTGACCGCAAGCATCCCGTACGTCATCTGTTGGCGGTATCTCAGGAATTGCATTCCAACGGAGGCGCCGGGAGAACGCTGCTGATGCGGTACTCCCGGTACGAGGCCTGGGCTACGCTGGTGAGCTTCCTCGGCATTCCAGCCGACCCGGCGTGGGCAGAGCATGTGCTCGATACTCTGGATCAGGAAGAGCGCGTGACCGAGATCGATGGCATCGGGTGTCAGCCAGTACTGATTGCCGCGTCCGCGGAGGAGATGCTCGACTGGATCGGACAGGGTCTACGCTCTGAAAAGTTGGCGTTGCCGGCGAGGAATGGCCCTGTTCTATGGCCCGCCGTCTCCATCAAGACCGTACTCCAGAGTCAAATCGGTAGTGGGTCAGTTTGAACCCACCGCCCAAAATGGTCGAAAGGATTTATATCTTTTGGGATATGAACCCAAAGGGCGTGGTTAGCATCTCAACGGTCCAAATCAGTGCCTTCTGACAAGGCTCGGTACCTCTCAATGTCGAAGCGAAGATTTGCTAGTTTTTCGTCAACGAGCTTGTTCGCTATTGAACCGAGCAACAGATGCCCTGGCGGGTTTGGCTCGTCGACTATATTCAGCATGGCTTTCGCAGCCTTGACGACATCGCCATTCCAGTCCAATGTCAGCTCTGCCCTCAACTTGCGTTGGGCGTCGTAGTCAGGGATAACGCCGGGAGGCTGACGAAGCGAGCGTCCAATCCAGTCTGTTTTGAACATTCCAGGCTCCACAGCTATAACGCGGATGTTGAACTCGGCGACCTCTTTCCGCAGGGCCTCGGTGACGCCTTCCAGGGCAAATTTTGTCGCGTTATAGATTCCTACGCCTGGAAGGGCGAGTAGGCCGCCCATCGATGTGATGTTGAGGATACAGCCCGCCCTGCGCCTCCGCATACCAGGTAGTACGGCTTGCAGCATTCCGATTTGACCAAACACATTGATCTCAAATTGCTCGCGGATCTGGTCTAGGGGAGCCTCCTCGATCGTCGCGGCTAGGCCATAACCTGCATTATTGACAAGGACGTCGATGGGGCCGACGCTCGATTCGATTTCAGCAACGAGCGCTGGCATACTGCCAGTGTGTTGAACATCAAGAAGCCGGCCGAAGGCATGACCTGGTTTGAACGCCATGAACTTTGTGCTGTCTTCTTCCTTGCGGACGGTGCCGACAACGAGCCAGCCTTGTTGGAGCGCTTCTTCCGCGAGCGCCTTGCCAAGACCTGAGCTGACGCCGGTGATCAGGATGATTTTCTTTGTCAATTTGTCTAATCCTCGCTGATTCAGCATTCGTAACGAATGCTACTTTAGAGATGCAACGGGCAGCGGTTTTGATCCATGATCGTCCATTTACGACATAGGAGTGGAAAGTTGCCTATACCACCTCCGCCCTCTTCTTTTCACGCATAATAATGCGCTCTATCGCGCGTGTGGAAGCAAAGCACTGAGGGTTTCAGGGACAGTTGATTCAAACTGACACACTACCGCCAAATCAGATGATTTCACAGGCCGAGCAGGCTGGCATATACTTGTGTATATGCCAAAGCTGGGGAGGGCGCCATGCAACGTACAGCCAAGATCTTTATGAACAACCGGAGTCAGGCCGTTCGTCTCCCGAAGGACTTTCAGTTCAACACCTCCGAGGTGTTCATTCGTAAGCAGGGCGATGAGGTCATTCTTTCGACGCGCCCCACGGACTGGTCTTCTTATCTCACGTCAGCTTCTGTCGCTTCTGACGACTTTATGCAAGGCGTCGAAGACTTGCCGGTGCAGGAACGCGACCTCTGATGGCTCAGTACATGTTGGACACGGATATCTCGTCTTACATCATGAAGCGCTCGAACGAAGCCGTCCTCCGCAGACTGCAGGGCTGTCGCCGTTCAGGATGTGTGTATCTCGGCGATTACCAAGTCCGAGCTGCTCTATGGAGTGGAAGTCTCACCACGTGCGCAGCAAGATCAAGCTGCTCTCGACGAGTATCTCCGCTATGTGCAGGTCTTCGCGTATGCCGACGAGTGTGCGCTCCACTACGCCCAGATCCGGGCCGCGCTGAAGCGTAGCGGTACGCCCATAGGAGCCAACGACCTCTTCATTGCCGCGCATGCCCGCAGCCTTGGATTGATTCTGGTGACAAATAACGTTCGCGAGTTTGGAAGAGTCGCTGACCTCCAGATCGAGAACTGGACAGAGAGCACCCGCCGCAACTAAGCCGTTTGAACCAACAAGAATGATGTCAAGGTGCTCCTCTGGAGCGCCTTTCTCTTTGGGGTCAACTCACCAAATCCTATTCAACTTTTGAGGTGCCTCCGTGGAGACGACCTTCGACTACCTGCGTGCCCACGCTGCCGAGCTTGGGTCTCGCATCCTTGAAACCTACCCGCCCCTTCAGAGCACGAAGGACCCAGTCGCTCCCCGCCTCGCCACGCTTCTGCGCAAAGCACTACCCGCGCAGGCTCTTGCCATTACTGGCACAGCCAAGTATCTGCAAACGGCAAAGGCCGCCCGCATCGTCGCAGAGTGTGGGGCTGGCAAGACTCTTATGGCCCTCGGAACGATTCACGTTGTTACGGACGGTCGCCCCAGCGCCACCCTGGTCATGTGCCCTTCGCACATCACGCATAGGCAACGACCGCCTGCTGCTGGGACTTAAGGGAACGCTCAACGAGTACGAACTGGATTTGCTTCGCCAGCGGGCCAGCGAGGCTCGGGTCGAGAAGGCACGTCGCGGCAAGCTGGTCTCGC
>JAABUU010001169.1_pt1 | contig 46498 bp, 37 predicted proteins | sample 5559301 | NCBI WGS metagenome assembly JAABUU01 (sample SAMN10711884, study PRJNA513360) | rock metagenome | isolation source: Antarctica rocks | place: Antarctica: Victoria Land, Richard Nunatak white | reverse complement strand
CGCCTTCGATCGATACACCGGGCGAAATTTCGGACTGTGACTCGGGGGCCAGCGGCACCACTCGCGGATCGTCCTCGTGAAAATCCAGCTCATCCACCGGCATTGCGATGTCAGCGAGCGTCGTCACAATCTCACTCCTGCCCGAGTCCCGCTGCGCTGACCGGGCTCTTACCCTCGGCCTTGAGCAGCTTGTTGAGAATGCGAAGGTCGAAGATGCCTTTGAGATCGGGCACCGTCTTGAGCAGGCCACTGTCGACGGCGTGCTGGCTGGAGGTGTTATAGGTGCTGGCCACCGGGTCGTAGGTGATCTTGATCTGCTTGAACGAATTCGAGACGACGGCGTCGGACAGCTTCTTGCCGGTCAGCTTCCCGATGGCCGTATTGATTGCGTCGGCCGATCCCTTTGGATCCGCACCGATTTTTTTGACAGCGCCCAGTTCCCCGCTGATCAATGCCGTCACGGTATCCGGATGCTCGTCCAGGAATTTCTTCGCGACGATCAGGATCGTGGTCGGAAATTGCTTGTTCGGCCATAAGGTCGCCTCGTCGACCAGCACCTTGGCGCCGGCATCGAGCACCAGCCGGGACGCCCACGGCTCCGGCAGCCAGGCTCCGTCGATCTGGCCGGATTTGAACAGGGTCAGGGTCTGCGCATTGTCCTGATTGATGATGTCGACGTCCGAGCCGCCGTTCGTCTGGACCTTCAAACCGTTGTGCAGCAGGTATTCTCGAAGCGCGACATCCTGGGTGCCACCCAGTTGTGGAGAGGCGATCGATTTCCCCTTCAGGTCCGCTGCCGAGCTGACCCCGGGCCTGACCACCAGAGCGGCGCCGTTGTCGGTGGCGCCGGCAACGATCCTCAGTGAGTCGCCGTGCGATTTGACGAAGGAATTGATCGCTGGGCTCGGACCCAGAAACGCTGCGTCGATCGCGCCCGCGTTCAGCGCCTCGATGGCCGCAGGTCCCGCATTGAACACCTGAGTTTCCAGCTTCGTCGGACCCAGCGACTTGGCGAAGGTGCCATCGGCAACGCCGAGAACTGCGGCGGCATGGGTGACATTGGCGAAATACCCGAGACGCAGCGTTGCGGCGCCGGCAGTCTTACCTGATCCACCAGATGCTGCGGCGGCCACGGACACCGAGCCGGCGGAGGAGGATGGGCTCGTCGAACTGGAACTGCAGGCACTGCTCAGCGCCACGGCACCGGCAATGGCCGCAACAACAGCGGGTCTGTAACGCGAGAAGCGAAGCATGGTTTGACCTTTCGGGCCGGATCCATTACGGACCAGGAGTTGGGAAGCTTTCGGAGGGCACGGCAGCCTCGCTGGCGTCGGCTGCAGCGCCGGGTGAGTCGGCTGCAGTGCCGGGTGAACGGAGATCGGGGAGCGGACATCGAATCCCGCTGCCGTCGCCATTCGCCGAGCCCGAGGCGCCGCGAACTGCCGCCCGTCGGTTCCCCACCATTCCGGCCGCAAGTGTGGTTCCGTCGGCAGGATCGATGATCAGCAACGAACCGACTCCCCCGCCCGGCCGAAACGCTTCGACGGGGACCGCTTCGGCGGTTCGCAGACTGATATACGCAATGTCGTTCAGTTGCAGTACGTCTGGCGCCTCGCACTCGGCCAGGGTGTCGATGTCGAGCAGGTGCTCGATGCCGGCCACGACCACTCGACAGGTCGCCGTGCCGTACCGCAGCAACGCCCGCATTCCCGGCCGAATCCCCTTCTCGGCGAGTTGGGTGACCGTGGCGGAGAACTCGGTGACCGCTTCCGGCGCCCCGGTGAGCCCGACGATCAGGTCACCCCGGGAAAGGTCGACATCATCCTCCAGCAGCAAGGTGACCGAGTCGCCTGCCTTCGCGACTTCCAGTGCACCGTCGGCAGTGTCGATGACGGCGATCCGCGAGCGCCGGGCGGAGGGCAGCACAACGATCTCATCGCCGGGGCGGACCGTTCCGGCCGTGATCCGGCCGGCATAGCCGCGATAGTCGGGGAACCGTTCCGAGCGCGGGCGGATCACGTACTGCACCGGGAAGCGCAGTTCGCCCACACTGCTGCTATCGGCCAGCTCGACCTGCTCCAGATGCTCGAGGATGCTCGGCCCGTTGTACCAGGCGATGCGCTCGGACCGAATGACGACATTGTCGCCGTGCAGCGCCGAGATGGGAATTGCGGTCACCTCGCCGATACCGAGATCTACCGCGTACCGGTCGAATTCAGCGGCGATGCGGTCGAAGACCTGCTCGTCGAAATCGACCAGGTCGATCTTGTTCACCGCCAGCAGAAGGTGCGGCACGCCGAGTAGGGCCGCGACAGCGGCATGCCGCCGGGTCTGCGCCACCACGCCGCTGCGCGCATCCACCAGAACGATCACCAGATCAGCCGTGGAAGCGCCGGTGACCGTATTGCGGGTGTACTGCACGTGACCTGGTGTATCGGCGAGGATAAAACTGCGTACTCCGGTGGCGAAGTATCGGTAGGCGACGTCAATGGTGATGCCCTGCTCACGCTCAGCGCGGAGCCCGTCGACGAGCAGCGAAAGATCAGGGCTGTCAAGGCCTCTCGCAGCCGAAGTTCGATGGACTGCGTCGAGCTGATCGGACAGCACGGATTTCGAATCGTGCAGCAGGCGGCCGACCAAGGTCGACTTGCCGTCGTCCACCGACCCGGCGGTCGCGAACCGCAGCAACCCGCGAACCGCGCTCGGCGCTCCATTCACCTCCGGTGACCCGGTTGTGCAAGCGATAGTCATCTCGCTCATCAGAAGTACCCCTCCCTCTTTCGGTCTTCCATGGCGGCCTCGCTGAGCTTGTCGTCGGCCCTGGTGGCGCCGCGCTCGGTGATTCTGGTTGCGATGATCTCCTCGATCACGGCCGCGACGTCGGTGGCGCCGGATTCCACCGCCCCGGTGCAGGACATGTCGCCGACGGTGCGATATCGGACCTGACGCCGCTGGAGAACTTCCGAGCCGACCGGACCGCCCCAGTCCCCCGGTGTCAGCCACATTCCGCCCCGCAGGAAGACCTCGCGTTCGTGGGCGTAGTAGATGTCCGGCAGCACGATCTGCTCGACGTCGATGTAGTTCCACACGTCCAGCTCGGTCCAGTTGGAGATCGGAAAGACCCGGACATGCTCACCCGGCGCGTGTTTGCCGTTGTAGAGATCCCACAATTCCGGCCGTTGTCGCCGAGGATCCCACCCGCCGAAGGCGTCTCGCAGGGAGAAGATGCGCTCCTTGGCGCGTGAGCGTTCCTCGTCCCGGCGGGCTCCGCCGATGACGGCGTCGAATCGTCGGTCGGCGATGGTGTCGACCAGCGGTACGGTCTGCAGCGGATTTCGAGTTCCGTCCGGACGTTCGGAGAGCCGGCCGTCGTCGATCCAGTCCTGAACGCGCGCCACGTCGAGCCGGAGATCGCCGCCCGACACGACGGCGTCCCGGTAGGCGATCACCTCAGGGAAGTTATGACCGGTGTCCACGTGCAGCAGTGAGAACGGGATCGGAGCCGGATGAAATGCCTTGCGCGCCAGGTGCAGTACCAGGATCGAGTCCTTGCCGCCGGAGAACAGGATGACCGGTCGATCGAATTCCCCGGCGACCTCGCGCAGGATGTGAATGGCCTCGGATTCCAATGCTCGCAGGTGGCCCCTGGCGTGGCCGGCCGCTGACAGCACCTCCGGAACGACGTCCAGTCTTGCGGTCATCCGAGTACTCCTTCGTCGGTGAGCAGATCGAGCAATTGCGTGACTGCGGCGGCTTCGTCGACCGTCGCCGTATCGATTCGCAGATCAGGGTGCTCGGGGATCTCGTACGGGTCGTCGACGCCGGTCATCGAGCTGATCTCGCCGCGAAATGCCTTGGCGTACAGCCCTTTCACATCCCGTTGCGCGCAGACCTCGAGCATGGTGGAGATATGGACGAGCAGAAGCTTCGTACCGTTGGAGATGTGCTGTTGACGCACCTTCTCCCTGGCCTGGGCATACGGCGCGATCACCGGAACCAGTACCAAGACGCCGTGGCTCGCCAGCACTTCGGCGACGAAGCCGATCCGGTCGACGTGCACGTCCCGATCGGCCCGGCTGAATCCGAGGCCCGCAGACAGGTGGGTGCGTACCTGATCACCATCGAGGACTTCGACGCGCGCGCCACCGGCTTGCAGTTGCTCCGCGAGCGCGAGTGCCAGCGTCGTCTTTCCCGCGGAGGGCAGCCCGCTCAACCAGATCGTCGCACCGGTGTGGTTGCGATACGACGGCCCAAGGTCGAGATGCGCGGTGCTCGTCATGTGTGCAACCCACATTCGGTCTTCGTCAGTCCGGCCCACCGACCTGCTCGAGAGTCTTCCCCGAAGGCCACCCGGCGCGTGCAGGGTTCACAACCGATCGATGGATATTCGTCCGACAGCAGGGGATTGACCAGCACGTTGTTCTCGGAAATGTAGCGATCCACCTCGTCATCCGACCACGCGGCCAACGGAGCAATCTTGACCCGGCCGCGCTTCACGTCGAAGGAAACAATCGGTGTATTGGTTCGCGCCACCGATTCTGCGCGCCGTACACCGGTCGCCCAGGCCTCGTAACCCTCCATCGCGGCATTCAGCGGCGCGACTTTCCGCAGGGCACAGCACAAGTCAGGATTGCGGGCGAACAGCTCCGGTCCGTGCACGGCGTCCTGCTCGGCGACGGTCTGCAAAGGAAGCAGGCGACGCACATTCACGTCGTAGGACAGCTCGACCGCGTCCGCCGTTCCGATCGTCTCGACGAAGTGGTAACCGGTGTCGAGGAAGAGGACATCGATGCCGGGGCGCACTCTGGCAGCAAGATGGGTCAGAGCCGTGTCCTGCATGGAGGCTGTGACTGCCAGACCGGCGCCGAATTCGTCGGCGGCCCAATTCAGTATTTCTTCCGCCGTCGCGCCTTCCAAGGCGGTGGCCGCGGCGGCTGCAACGGCCGCAAGAGCCTCCGGCGAACGCACCATCGTGATCATGGAACCATCCCTGTCGTCGCTGTCCGCGGAACTTCGGAGTCCGCAGCAACGACAACCGATTGGCCCGCGGTATTCCCGCCGACCGATCCGGTCAGCCCGATGAATCGGACAGCAAAGACTCTTTGACAATCCCGGCAGCTCCAGGCGCCGTGCGATTCCTCGTGCGGCCACAGATTCGTCTCGCCGCAGTAGGGGCAGTATTGGGCCGGAGCGCGGTTATCGGACATGTTGATCGCGGCCCACCGTTCGTATTCTTCTCATCGGAGCACCGATTCTTCCGAACGCGCGACCCAGGTGGCGAACCGCTCACCGGATTCTCGGCCGGCCGTGTAAGCGTTGACCACCCGCTCCACATAGTCTGCGAGGTCCTCGCCGGTCACCTTGTGGCCACGGACCTTTCGGCCGAACCCGGCGTCCAGTCCCAGACCACCACCGAGGTGCACCTGGAAACCTTCTACCTGGTCGCCGTCGGCGTTCGTGACGATCATGCCCTTGAGTCCGATGTCGGCGGTCTGCGTTCTCGCGCAGGCGTTCGGACATCCGTTGAGGTTGATGGTCAGCGGTACGTCCAGATCGCCCAGGCGCGACTCGAGCTCGTCCACCAGGGCGATGCCGCGCGCCTTCGTCTCCACGATCGCGAGTTTGCAGAATTCTAAACCGGTGCAGGCCATCATGTTCCGACGAAAAGTCGACGGAGTGGTGGACAGTCCCAGGTCGGCCAGACCCGCCTGCAACGAAAGCAGCTGCTCCTGCTCGATGTCCAGGATCACCAGGCTCTGTTCGGTGGTGGCCCGGACCCGCTCCGAGCCGTGCGCTTCCACCAGATCGGCGATTCTGGTCAACAATTCTCCGCTGACCCGACCGGCCGTCGGGGCGATTCCGACGTAGAAGCGGCCGTCTTTCTGACGATGAACTCCGACGTGATCACGCGGGCCGTCCCAGATAGCCGGCGCCGGTCCATCGGTCAACCGGCGGTACAGATATTCGGTTTCGAGAACCTCACGGAATCGGGCCACACCCCAGTCGGCGACCAGATACTTCAATCGAGCACGATTGCGGAGTCGGCGATAGCCGTAGTCGCGGAAGATGGAGATGACGCCCTTCCAGACCTCCGGAATTTCTGCCAGGGTGCAAAAGACTCCGAGGCGCTGGGCAAGCATCGGGTTGGTGGCAAGCCCTCCCCCGACCCACAGATCGAATCCCGGTCCCAATTCAGGATGCACCACGCCGATGAACGAGACGTCGTTGATCTCGTGGGCGACATCTTGGCGAGGCGACCCGGAGATAGCGGTCTTGAACTTCCTCGGAAGATTCGAGAATTCTTCGCTACCAATGAATTCCCTGAGAATTTCCTCCACCGCCGGGGTGCCGTCGATGATCTCGTCTGCCGCGATCCCGGCGAGCGGGGAGCCGAGTACGACCCTCGGCACGTCGCCACAGGCCTGCGCCGTACTCAGACCGACGCCCTCCAGCGCCTCCCAGATGTCGGGCACATCCTCGATGCGCACCCAGTGCAACTGGATGTTCTGGCGATCGGTGAGATCGGCGGTGCCCCGGGCGTATCTGGTGGACACCGCGCCAATGGTGCGCAGGGACGCCGTGCTGAGCAGGCCACCGTCGACCCGGACCCGAAGCATGAAATAGGGATCCTCCAGTTCGTGCGGTTCGAGAACGGCCGTCCGGCCACCATCGATCCCGGGTGCGCGCTGGGTGTAGAGCCCCCACCACCGAAAACGCCCCCGCAGGTCGCCCGCATCGATCCCGTCGAACCCGGTGTGTCGGTAGATGTTCTCGATGCGCGCACGGCAGTGCAGCCCGTCGTCATCCTTCTTCATCTGCTCGTTGGCGTTCAGTGGCTCGCGGTGTCCTAGCGCCCACTGACCCTGGCCGCGGTTGGCATCGGGGCGATTCCGGGGCGACCGGGATGCCCCGGCCGCCGGCCGCGGAGGAACGGCAGCAGCGGTTGGGGGCGCAGCGACGCGCGGGTCAGCTTGGGCACGGCCCAGCGACTCGAGCTGAACTGTCGAAGATTGAACAGGAGGCACGGCGGATCCTTGCGGAATGGGCCGAGGGGCGCAGAACGACGAAGCGGGGAAGTCCTGGCATCAGTGCCCGGGCCGTCGACTCACGCCCGACGGCTCGATGAGCGGCGGGTTCAGCGTTCGACGCGACAAGCCGCGCTGGAGACGCGCACCAGGTCTACCTCACGGCGGCAGACCAGGGGAACACCAGACACGGACATGTACGGAGCATAGCGTGCACCCCGCGGATCTGTCCCCCCACCTCCCACCTGTTGGGAAATGCTCTTTAGAAGTGGGACAGCTCACCCCAGGTGTCACCGGACACCCGCCGCTCCGGACGCGTGCGATCACTTCGATGTACGAGAACTCGCGCTGAGGGGGCGACGGCAGCAGGAAGTGATGCGGCCCGTCGTCGACAGACATCGCACCCTCGATCGAAGGGCCGCAGGGCCACTGTCGGTGCACCGATGGATGCTCTACCCATGAGCGCACCCGCCCTTTTGATCGACGCCCTGCTACTGCTGCTGCTGGGTGTCGCCATCGGCATCGCGCTGGCCTCGCTCTGGTGGCGCCGTCGACCCGAGTCGACGCAGACCCTGGAAGTCGCCGCTCTGCTGGCTCCCGCCTCGGATGCGTTGGTGCGGGTGGAACAGCGTCTCCGAGAGGTTGAACGTGACCGGGCCGGCGCCTACGCGAGCCTCTACGAGCAGGTGGCCGCGTTACACCGGACCTCGACAGATCTCGGCGCCCAGACCCGTTCGCTGGTCAACGCGCTGCGCGCACCGCAGGTTCGCGGCCGGTGGGGTGAGGTGCAGTTGCAGCGTCTGGTCGAACTCGCGGGCATGGTGGAGCACTGCGACTTCGACACCCAGGTCTCCGCCGCTGTCGCCGACGCGGCCGGCGTTCGACCGGACATGATCATTCGGCTGGCCGGTCGGCGGCATATCCCGGTGGATGCGAAAGTGCCTTTCGATGCCTGGCTGCAAGCGCGGGAGTGCGACGACGAAGGCCGTCGAAAGCAGCTGATGGTCGGTCACGCCAGGGCGGTGCGCGCCCATGTCGACGCACTGGCCGGGAAGGCCTACTGGCAACATTTCCAGCCGTCCCCGGAATTCGTGGTGATGTTCGTTCCCGGCGAGCCACTGCTGGACGCCGCCATGACGGTCGACCCCGGCTTGACGGAGTACGCCTTCGCGCGGCAGGTGGTGATCTGCACCCCGACCACCTTGATCGCGCTGCTGCGTACCGTCGCCTTCACGTGGCGGCAGGAGCGCCTGTCCGCGTCTGCGACCGCCATTCACACGCTGGGTCGCGAATTGCACGGCCGGCTCGCCACGCTGGGCGGCCACCTCGGGCGGCTGGGGGCCAATCTCGAGCGAGCGGTGGAGTCCTACAACTCGGCGATCGGGTCGGTCGAGAGCCGAGTCCTGGTTACTGCTCGCCGATTCAATGATCTCGGGGTGAGCTCGGACGAGCTGCCGGTCGTCAGTCCGGTGCAGTCGGCGGTCCGCCGTCCGAGGGCGCCGGAGTGGCCGGAACCCGGAATCCGACAGCCGGAATCCGGAAGGGAACAGGACGGAATTGAACAGGACGATCGGGACGATGATCCAACGCTGGATCCGGCCGCTCAGCGAGCGCGGCCGACGCTGCGGCAGATGGCCTCCGGCGAGTTGCGGCGACCTGATCCGCGTCGCGAGGACGCCGGATGAGGTGCCGCAGCGGCCGATCGAACCAGCAGCCCTCGGTCATCACTGCTTTTTGCCGACCATCAACGGAACTGGTCCACGGCCCGCTACCGTAGAGGAGTGAATACGCCTGTCACCGGTTCCCGAGCCGCCCGGCCGAGCGTGGCCAATGCATCAGCGGTGCCCACGATTGCGGGCCTTCGCTCGTGGGGGGCCGTTCTGGTCGCTGTACTGCTGACCGGCCTTGGCGCCGTCATTGACGGCATGTCGTCCGGCGGTCTGGGGTGGGGCTTCACCGTCGGTTTCGTGGCAGGCGTGGGTTTGGCCGCACTACTGGTTCGGCGCGGGTCGATCTTCACCGCGATCGTTCAGCCGCCGTTGGTCATGGTGGTCCTGATGTTCTTGGCTCTGAAAGTGATCTCGAACGACGCACTCAAGATCATCGGAATCAAGCTGGTCGGCAACTTTCCACTGATGGTCGTCGGGACAGCGCTGGCTCTCCTACTGTGCGTCATTCGAATCTTCGCGCAACCGACGCGGCGCCAGAAAAAGTCGCCGATGCCGCAGGGTGCGCACGCCTGACTCCAGCACAGTAGCGCCGATTGGAAGCCGCGCCGATTCAGGCTGGCGAAGGCGAGACCGCTCGTTCGGTCACTTGCGCGCCGGATCTACTTCACGCCGGCATCCAGTTCGCACCGACGCCGAATCAGTGGGCGGCCACCTTCGTTCCCGCCGGTCGCAGGTCTCGGCGGAGCTCTTTGGGAAGCGAGAACGTGAGCGTCTCGGTGGCCGCAGTGAACTCCTCGACGTGGCCGAATCCGCGCTCGGCCAGCCAACTCAGCACGCCGTCCACCAGCTCCTCCGGCACCGAAGCCCCCGACGTCACCCCGACGGTGCTCACCCCATCAAGCCAGGACGACTGGATCTCGTGTGCGAAGTCGACCAGATGTGAAGCGTCCGCCCCAGCATCCAGCGCCACTTCCACCAGCCGCACCGAATTCGACGAGTTCTGCGAGCCGACGACGATCACCAGCTCGCAGTCGCCGGCGATCTGTTTGACGACTTCCTGACGATTCTGCGTGGCATAACAGATGTCATCGCTGGGCGGCGCACTCATCAGCGGGAATCTCTTGCGGAGCAGGTCGACGGTCTCCAGCGTCTCGTCGACGGACAGCGTCGTCTGCGACAGCCAGATCACTTTTTCGGGATCTCGTACCGTGACCGCGTCGACGTCAGCCGCCTCGTGGACCAATTGGATGACGTCCGGAGCTTCGCCCTGGGTGCCTTCCACCTCTTCATGTCCACGGTGCCCGATCAGCAGGATGTCGTACCCCTCGGACGCGAACTTGACGGCTTCCTTGTGCACCTTGGTGACCAGCGGGCAGGTCGCGTCGATCACCCGCAGATCGCGCTTCGCCGCCTCCTCGTGGACAGCCGGGGAAACGCCGTGCGCAGAGAATACGACCAGCGCTCCTTCGGGCACCTCGTCGGTTTCGTCGACGAAGATTGCGCCGCGCGCTTCCAGCGTGGACACCACATGCTTGTTGTGCACAATCTGCTTGCGGACGTAGACCGGCGCCCCGTACTGCTCGAGAGCCTTCTCCACCGTTACCACCGCTCGGTCGACGCCTGCGCAATAGCCGCGAGGCCTGGCGAGCAGGACACGTTTGGTAGAAGGGGTGGTCATATCTCCCATGGTAAGCGGCCGAACCGACGTTTGGAGTTGCGGCAGGGTGCTTCGAGCCACCATGGGTTTCGGCAAGCAATTTCCGGCGCGGGTTTCCGGCGCCGCGCTCCCGAAGCAGCAACGGCCGGCCCAGCAATTCCTGGTCGATCAGAAGCCGACCTGCCCCGGAGTACATCAACGCGCTCGAATGGGGCACCCTGATGTCATGGTCCTCAAGCTGCCCATCGGAATCAGAGTCGCCGCCGGCCTGTTGGGAGCGGCCGTCGATCGTCTGGGCAAACTGCCCGAAGAACTGCCTGCAATCACCGTATCGCTGGCCGGTCAGGCGATCCGCACGTCGTTGTTGGTTCGCCAGGAGATCGCCGGACTTGCGGCCCGAGGGGACGAACTGCTGGCCGGCATCACCGGCGGTGCACAGGAGCATCCGGCTTGGGCGACCTTCGACGAAGACGAGACCGATGATCAGAGTTCCGGCCACGCGTCGTTCGATACCGCGACCACACCCGGCGACCCGTTGATCGGCGCACTTTTCGTCGCCGAGCAGGGAGTGGCCGACTTCGATAATCCCGACGGCGACCAGTCGGCCGCACCTGGATCTGGGCCGGACGCCGACGAACGCAGATGGGAAACGCCAGCAGCCGTCTCGGACGAGCCGCCCTCGGCGCCCGAAGAACGCGCCACATCGGCCGGCCAGGCCGCAGCGAACGCACGAACCGCAGCCGCCGTCCGCGGCGCCGCCGGACAACGCGCAGCCGGCCAACGCGCAGCCGCAGCACAACGCGGCACCGCCGAACCACGCCCGGCCGCCGCAGCACGCGCAGCCGCCGGACAACGCACGGCGACCGCCCGCCGCACAACAGCGAGCGCGTCCACACCGCGTCGCCGCGCGGAGGATCCTGACGAACGCGCGCAGGATCCTGGCAAAGCGGCGATGCTCGACGAGTCGGCCCTTCCCACCGAATTCGCAATCGCCGAACCCATCAGCGCCGAATCAGTCCCCGCCGAACCAGTCCCCGCCCAATCCGTTTTCAGCGCCGAATTCGTCAGCGCCGACTCATTCCTCGCCGAACCAATCTCTGCCGAATCCGGCAGCGCAGAGCCATTCCTCGCCGAATCGATCTTTGCCGAATCCATCGAGGCGCCCACAGTGCCGAATGCCCTCCACGAGCTGAGCGTTTCCGAACTCAAGGACCGGCTGGTCGCCCTGAACGTGGCGTCGGTGGTGGAACTCCTGCGGCAGGAGGAGGTCGGACCGCAGCGGGCCGCCTACCTCACGCTGCTCACCAACCGGCTCACCACCTTGCGGCACGAGGCCAGGTGACCGGTCCTGACCTGAGCGGAACGCCAGCGCGACCGGCGCGCCCACTGCGCGCCGGCGATACGACCAGGGAGAACCCCTGGCCCGTCCGGGCGCTGTCGCAGCGGATGGTGGACTACATCTCGAAGGCACCCGCGGCCTGGATCGAAGGCCAGATCGCGCAATTGAGCATCCGTCCCGGCGCTGCCACCGTCTTCCTCACGCTGCGCGATCCGTCGGTGGACATGTCGCTGTCGGTAACGTGTTCCAGATCCATGCTGGCCGCATTGCCGGTACCCCCCACCGAAGGTTCCCGGGTCGTGGTGCACGGCCAGTTCGAGTTCTATCCGGCCAGAGGCTCGCTGTCGTTTCGGCTGGACCAGTTTCATCCGGTCGGACTGGGTGAGCTGCTGGCGCGGTTGGAGCGCCTGCGTCGCCTGCTCGCCGCAGAGGGTCTGACCGCCGCGGCAAGGAAGAAGCCACTGCCGTTCCTGCCGCGCACCGTCGGTCTGATCACCGGTCGGGCCAGCGCCGCCGAGTCGGATGTGCTGGCCAATGCCCGCGCCAGGTGGCCGGCCGTCCGATTCAGGATCGAGCACACCACCGTGCAGGGCGTGACAGCGGTACCGCAGATCATCGAGGCATTGCGCATCCTGGACGGCACTCCTGAAGTCGACGTCATCATCCTGGCCCGGGGCGGCGGCAGTGTCGAAGATCTGTTGCCCTTCTCCGACGAAGCCCTCTGCCGGGCGGTGTCGAACTGCCGCACGCCGGTGATCTCCGCGGTCGGTCACGAGCCGGACCATCCGATCGTGGATGACGTCGCCGACTTTCGCTGCTCGACACCGACCGATGCCGGGAAGCGGGTCGTACCGGACGCCGCCGCCGAGACCCGCATGGTCGAGCAGCTGCGGCTTCGCGCCCGGCGGGCGCTGACCGGCTGGGTGCAGACCGAGACTGCGCGGCTGGCGCGCCTGACGGATGCGGCCGTTCTGCGCGACCCGATCGCCCCGATCCGGGCCGGATTCGATCAGGTGGACAGAGTCCTCCAACGCGGCCGGGCAGTTCTCGGCCGCAACCTGGACGGGCTGCACCGCGACCTCGCGCATCGGCGCGCCCAGTTGCTGGCGCTGGGTCCGGCCGCAACCCTGGCGAGGGGGTATGCGGTGGTCCAGGTCGGCCCGGTCATACTGCGGTCGATCGAGGAGGCGCCCGCCGGTTCCCCGCTCCGCATCCGAGTGGCCGATGGTGCCCTGCTGGCCACGAGCACCGGACCGGAACCGGCCGTGCCCGTCTGAGCCATCGGACCGCCGGACGCGCCGGACACCGCATGCTCTCTTGAAGATCTCGCACCAGAATGCCGAAGAACGGGACGAACCTTGACCGACCAGAGACCAGCGACGACCGACCAGAGACCAGCGACGACCGGCCGCGGACCGGCGACACCGTCTGGCGAGAATGCGGGCGGGCAGGCCGAAGTCGCGAGTTATGAGGTCGCCCGTGACGAACTCGCGTCTGTGGTCGCCCGGCTTGAATCTGGCGGTCTGAGCCTCGACGAGTCATTGACCCTGTGGGAGCGGGGTGAACACCTCGCAACGGTCTGCGCCCGGTTCCTCGACGGAGCGCGCGAGCGGGTTGAAACCGCCTTGGCCAAGGCGGATCCGCCGGGCTGATACCAGCAGCCTAGTGAATGGGACCGCCCGCGCCACGTAACCAATAGCCGAACGGTGACCGGTCACGGATCGTCATGCGGTGATGCTGTGATCTGGTTGGCTGGCACCCGTGCGCAGAGTCCCGCGGACGGACCAAGCCTGGGTGGTGATGGGTTCCGAACGATCCTCGACGGCTCACTGCGGATCGTCGACCGGATACCGGTCGGTTTGGCCAATTGGGCGGACCCGACCGCTCCATTAGAAGTGATCGGGCTATTCAGTTGACCGGACCTTCGCAGGTCAGACCGTTCTCCAAGGTCGGCTCGCCCGTGGCCGGTCCAAACTTGGGGGATGACCCGGCGATGAGGGCGGCTTGGGTCGGACGCTTTTGGGCTGCGGGTCGGCGACCAGGTCGCGGTAGCGGATCGGGGTGTGCGCGACGGCTAGTTCCAGGACCCGGTAGAAGAGCATGCCTCGGCTGCGGGAGCGGCGCCGATTGAACCGGAAGACGAACTCGTCAAGGTAACTCTGCAGGTGGGCTGTGTCGACCGAACCCTGATGGGTGCCCAGCAGCCCCCGCCGTCACGGATGTGCGGCCCCCCGAAAGACGCGCACTTGTACCGCCCGTCAGCAACCCGCCATCCCCCGTGGTTCCCGAACTCAGGACACACGAAACCATCCGGCCAGCGCAGCCAGTCCAGGTAGTCAAGGCAGTCCGCGTCCGTCCCGAACCAGGAACGAAACTCACCCGCCGAGCGGGGATAGTGCGCGCCTACGCGAGGCCGCAACTCGCTCATGACTTCTCAGCGTAGTCCGGTCAACTGAATAGCCCGAAGCCGCCAATAGTGTCGGGCGGGTCACAGCCGACGCGGTGACCGCCAACAGTCACCACCCCTGGCGGTCGCCAAAGCCGATCGACCCGCGTTCGAGGCGCCGCTGTCCCACCGGTCAACCGGTGGGGACAGATGCCGTTCCCCCTCGAGCCACTGAGTCCACACTCCACATCCCGACTGGCGCGGCAGGCCGACACCGGCCTCGCCTGCAACTGTTCGAACTAGGTGGCGGGTTTTGTTCTGGCAAGTCAACCCAGGGGCTCGGATCAGGGGACTTGCACACGGATTGCAACCAACCGTTACACCGAGTTAACTTTCGGTATATGGTTTGGGTTCTGCGCACGGCACCCGACTGCGGGTACACACGTGGGCGCGGTTCGGTCTGGAAGGACGGAGCATGGCGGTTGACCGTGGTGGCGACGCCGTACGCGCGCCGCGGCCGGTGACGGTGCTAGTGCTGACCCCGTGCATCGGAGGCCATTTCTTTGGTGAGCTGGTAGCCGGCTTGAGTCGGGAGGTGGCCCGCGCCGGCGGCCACATCGTGCTGGTGCAGACTTTGGACGGTGGCGTGCGGGTGGACGAGGAAAGCGAGTTTAGCGACTTCGCCGTTCCTGTGGCTTGGGAGGGGGTGGACGGAGTCGTCTCCATCACCACGGCCGCCCGAGCCTGCTACCTGCAGCGGCTGCGCGAGGCCGGCAAGCCGGTCGTGCTGGCCAGCACCCGAATGCAGAGGTTCCAGGCGCCGGTCGCATTGCCGGACAACTACGGCGGCACCGTTGCTGCGGTCGAGCACCTGATCGGACACGGCCATTCGCGGATCGGCTTCGTCGGCAACCTGGCCCAGCCCGACATCCGCGACCGTTACACCGCCTACCTCCACACGCTCGAGCGGCACGGCATTTCCGCAGATTCCGGCCTAGTATTCACAGCCAACAACAACGATTTCGACGGCGGCGCTGCGGCGGCCAGCGAAGTACTGGCGGCTGCCGCTCGGCCAACCGCAGTCATGGTTGCGACCGATCGCAACGCGATCGGCCTGATGGACGCATTGAGTGCAGCCGGGCTCTTGGTCCCGCGCGATATTGAATGGTCGGCTTCGACAACATCGAAGAGGCCGCGTTCAGCTCGCCGCCGCTGAGCAGCGTCAACCAGCGATTCGATGAGATTGGTGCGCTGGCCGCACGACTGGTGCTGGATCAGATTGCTGGCAATACCGTCGCCTTCGGGCCTCACACTCCACCGTCATCACCGCTGCAGCTGCGCGGTTCGTGCGGTTGCAACACCAATGCCCTCGGCATTGCCATCATGGCGGGGCCTGACCGCGTGCACGGCGGGACGGTCGAGCAGTCACCCAGATCGCTGGGTGAGGAGCTCGACGCGGTGCTGCGCAAAGAACTATTGGGGGAAGGCCGGCCGGACGATCCCGGGAGTGCGTCTGTCGCGGAGACCGTTAGCGGCGTGGAGCGGTTGGTGCAGGGTGGGGCCGAAGTCACCGCCAAGGACATCCAGTGGCTGACGACCTCGTTGAACCGCCTGGCCCTGCGGCCCAATGTGCTCCGCCGCATCGCCATGCTGGTGATGAGCCACGTGCAGCGGGTTTCCCTCACGCTGGGGGAGGGCGGTACCGGTGTGATGGGGATGACTGACGTCTGGCAACTGACGACGACGTTATGGCAGATGCAGGCAGGTGCCTTCCTGACCCAGTCCGAGACGGCGCGGGCCTTGCTGCAGGAGCAATACGCCGTCGATGCCCGGATGCTGGCTGTCGAGCAGGCCGACCTGCGTCGCCTCGACTGGCTCGCCGAAACCCACGTAGCCGCCGGCGTGTTGGCGTTGTGGGAGGAAAACTTGACGTCGCGGCGACTCCGTGTTGCCGGCAGCTACGATCCGGACGCACTCCTTCCTGACCTGGTGGACCTGAGCACGACCGCCGAAGAGTTTCCGCCCGAAGAATTGATCGCTGCGGCCCGCACCGCCGAGGGCAGCGTGTGTGTAGTCGTACCGATCTGTACGAAAGACCGCGGTTGGGGACTGCTCGCGGTCATTGGCAGGCCCGACACCGCCTCCGCGCTGCAGACCTATCGCCACTGGGCAAACCAGCTGTGCGCGTCGTTCGAGGCCCAGGAGCTTCAAGAGTCCGTGCGTCAAAGTGAACAGCGGTACGCCTTCGCCGCGCAAGCAAGCAACGACGGACTGTGGGAATCCAACCTGAAAACAGCTGAGTTCTACTTGTCCGAGCGCTGTATGGAAATGCTGGGCATTGAGTCGCGTCCCGGCCAGGACCGCCTTGCGCTGTGGATGTCTAAAGTGCATCCCGACGACGTCACGCAGGTCCAGACCTTCAACGAACGCGTGAGCGTCGGGGCACAGAAGACGGCGCCTTGTGAATACCGGGTACGGGTCGGCGGGTCCTACCGTTGGGTGCTGGTCCGGGCTCTCGCGGTCCGCTCAGCCAGTGGTGCCGTCGAGCGGGTCGTCGGCTCACTGTCCGATGTGCACGAGCGTCGTTGTCTTGAGGATCAGTTACGGCAGAACGCCCTGTTCGATGCCCTGACCGGATTGCCGAACCGGCGGCTGTTCCTGAGCCGACTCGAACACGCGCTCGCGGGTTGGCAACGTAGTCAGACGCCGTTCGCCGTGATCTTTCTCGACCTGGACGGATTCAAGGCGATCAACGACTCGCTCGGTCACCAAATGGGTGATCGGGTCCTCACTGCAATAGGCAGCCGGATCCAGGGTGAACTGCGCGGAGTCGACACCGGAGCCCGATTCGGCGGCGACGAGTTTGCGATCTTGGCGCACGCCGATCAGGACGACGCCCTCAGCCTCGCCCGGCGGGTTCAGTCAGCGCTGGCGCAAGTCATCCACCTGGACAATCACAAGTTCGCGATCGGTGCCAGCATTGGTGTGGCCACGAGCGCCATCGGCTACACCTGCGCCGAGGACGTACTGCGTGACGCAGACACGGCCATGTACCGGGCGAAAGAAAGTAACCGTGGAACCGTGGCCTTCTTCGACTCGGCGATGGGTGCAGAAGCCTTACACGAACTTCGCCTGAGCGGCGAGCTTCGCCAGGCGCTGGAAGAACAGCAATTCGAGATGCACTACCAGCCAATAGTCAACCTGGTCACCGGGCGTGCCGACCGATTCGAGGCGCTGGTGCGCTGGCGCCACCCGACGCGCGGGTTGATGACGCCGGCCAAGTTCCTCCCCGCGATGGAGGAGTCCGGTGCAATTGTCCAGCTGGGCCACTGGATCATCGATGAGGTCTGCCGCCAACTTGCCGTCTGGGGGCTGGGCGTCGCCAACGTGGCGGTGAACATTTCAGACCGGGAGTTCTGGCACGGCGATCTGCTAACTCATGTAGTCAGCGCCTTGACCCGGCACGAACTCAGCGCGAACCGACTCACGTTAGAGATCACCGAAGGCGTCATCATGCGCCGACCCGACGCCGCCGCGCGCATGATGCGCGACCTGCACGACGCCGGACTCCAGCTGCACATCGACGACTTCGGGACGGGCCACTCGTCGTTGGAGTCCCTACATCGATTTCCCGTCGAAGCGTTCAAGATCGACCGCTCCTTCATCGCGGAGCTGACCACCAGTGACCGCACCGAGGAGCTCGTGCGTGCAATCGTCGCCATGGGCCGCGCCCTCAACCTGGACGTGATCGCAGAGGGCGTCGAGACCCGCGAGCAGTTGGAATTCTTAAAGGAGATCGGTTGCGCGGGCGGCCAGGGCTTCTTGTTCATGGCTGCGGTGCCCGGTGAGCACGCCCTGGCGACATTGGGGAGCGTCCTGGCACCCGGGCCGCGCCGGAGGCTGCAGTGGCCGGCTTGAGGTTCCCCTTACGACGCTGGCAGACCGCAGAGTTCCGCGCTGTTTGGTGCACAAATCCAGGAAAAAGCAACTGGCGCAGGCAGTCCCGAACTTCGCGATCCGGGTCTTGACGGTGAAACCGACGTGTCGTCGGTGGCCAAAAGTGCCGCGCCGGCGGCGGCGTCACCGGTGCCCGGGCCCGTGGCTTTGGTCAATGACACCGCGGTGATGATTCCGGTGTCGGGTTCGGCGACCACATGCGCTTTGAAGCCGTCGTGGCGGCGTTCCCGTGTTTTGTGCGCATGCCGGGTGTCGGGGTCCACGGTGGAGATGACCCGATCATGGGCGACCTGCCGGGCGATCTGCCACCACCGGCTACCGGGTGCGTTCGGATCGTCGATCCATTCCACGTCCTGCCCAGCGATCAACGCCAACAACGCCAACGTCGCTCCGCTGCAGGCGGCGCACCCGCAACGTTCCCACCCGCCGCACTGGACCCGACCGTGGTGTCCACCTCACCCGACCGGCCCTGCCCTGAGGTGGTGTCGGTGCTGGTCAAAGTGGCCAGCACCGCCAACACGTCCCCGGACCAGGGTGTCCACCAACTGGCGCCGAGCGGCTCGGTCGTCCCAGGCGATGTCGGGTTAGCCGGGCTGGGCGTAGTTGACCATCGATGTCAACGCGGTCACCGCTTCGGCGCCGAGCACCTCCCGGTCCACCCGGCGGATCGCCGCGACCAACTGCGTCACGGTGTCCTCCGATGGCCACCGCATCATCCAGGACCGTGGAATCCAACGCCCGCCGCGTCTTGCCTTTGAGCACCCCGGTGGCCACGACGACCGCCTTCACCGCATCGAAGATCCGATTCGGCGAATCCGAGGCGGCCAACCTTTGCCGCCAGTACGTCAACGTCGTCGGATGAAACGAGGTATCTGTGATCGCCAACCCGCACGCGGCCTTCCACCGCAGGTCGAACAGCACCGCCTCCGCCGCCTGCCGATCGGACAAACCGTGCACGACCGCAGCACCAGCACCGAGGCCACCACATCCGGCGGGATCGACGGCCGACCGCGGCCGGTCGAAAACAGGTCGGTGAACATTGACGCCGGGAACAACGCCAACCGGTGCGCCGCCAGGAACGCGAACACACTCCCGGCCGGCAGCAGGTGACCGGTCACCGACTCGGCATCCAACAACTCCCGCTGCGACTCCGACACTCCCTGCACACCAACACTATTCCAGAAGCAAAACCTCTTCACCAGCGACAACACGCCATGTCATGATCAACTTCGAACCAGCGGATTGTTCAGCAGTCTCCTAGAGCGAATCGCCAAAAAAGCGTCGAGATCAGGCTGCGACCGCGCCGGCGAGAACGCCGAAGTCGGCCGGCGCAGCACTGCCGGTGATCAGCAGCGTCACGCCGTTCGCGGTCCGCGACCACGCAGTCTCGCTCCGCACCCCAGGGCTGACGGTCCAGGTCGCTCCGCCCGCAGTGACCGTCGCCGAGCCCGCTCCGGAGGTGCCAAGTTCCGCGGTCAGCACACTCAGCGGAGAACCGGACGACTCGATCAGAGTGATGTAGGAGCCGCTCGGCGTCAGCCAGCCGCCGCGGACCGTCGGGGGCGCCTCCGGCGTACCGGGAGGGCCGGCGATGGAGAAGGAGCTGCCATGCCAACCGCCGGGCACGCCGTGCGGAACGATCACTGGAAATCCGGTGGCACGAGCGGCCGCCTTGAACCCACCCTGGACGTCGGCACTCGCCGCGGTACCGCCGGTCGGCCTTCCGAACGACACCGAGAGACCGCCGTTGATCCCGACGAAAAGCAACACCACAACCACGATGGCGCCCATCGACAGCGCCATGTCACGGATGGTCTTGTTCCTGCGGTTTGCCACCATGACATGCTGCCACGGCATGCAGCCATCAAGAGCAGCAGCCACGCGCCCCTCCTGCACCGACTGCCATGCACCGATCCCCTGGCACCGATCCCCTGGCACCGACTGCTATACACCGACTCCGTGCACCGATTGCGTCGCACTGACTGCCATGCACCGGCTGCCGGTACGACCGGCCGCGGCCCGCTCTGCCACCCTCCCCCTGGCAACCTCCCACCGGAGGGCAGGAAAGCTGTGACGCAGATCGGTGCAGCGGAACTAGCAGGGGTCGATCAGGCCCCGATAGCGTGACCACATGGCAGAACACAACGGCGCGTTCACATCCACAGCTTCGGTTCCCTACGACGGCACTTCCGACCCAGCAGCAGGTGAATACCGCATCGAGCGGGACACGATGGGCGAGGTCCGGGTTCCGGCGGCCGCGCACTACCAGGCCCAGACCCAACGAGCGGTGGAGAATTTCCCCATTTCCGGACGCGGCCTCGAGCGCGGGCAGATCCGGGCACTGGCCCTGATCAAATCCGCGGCGGCCTCGGCCAACGCGGGTCTGGGCGTCCTGGACGGCGAGGTGGCCGCGGCCATCACCGACGCTGCCGGTCGAGTGGCGGCCGGCGAGCTCGACGCAGACTTCCCGATCGACGTCTTCCAGACCGGCTCCGGGACCAGCTCGAACATGAACGCCAACGAGGTGATCGGGACACTGGCGAGCCAGGACCTTGGCCGCAAGGTGCATCCCAACGACCAGGTCAATGCTTCTCAATCGTCCAATGACGTCTTCCCGACGTCCATCCATGTCGCCGCGACCGAAGGTGTCGTCGTCGATCTGGTGCCGGCGCTCGAGCACCTGGCCAGAGCGCTGGAAACCAAGGCGGAGCAGTGGGCGACCGTGGTCAAGTCCGGCCGCACGCATCTGATGGACGCCACTCCGGTGACCCTGGGCCAGGAGTTCGGCGGCTACGCCGCACAGATCCGTGGGGGGATTGCCCGGCTGACGTCGTCGCTGCCGAGGTTGGCCGAGCTACCACTGGGCGGCACCGCGGTCGGCACCGGGATCAACACCCCGCCTGGCTTCGCTCCAGCCGTCATCTCGAAGCTCGCGGAACTGACCGGGCTGCCGTTCACCGAGGCGAGCAACCACTTCGAGGCGCAAGGGTCGTGCGACCGGTTGGTGGAGGCCTCCGGACAGCTGCGCAGCATCGCGGTAGCACTGGTGAAGATCTGCAACGACATCCGCTGGATGGGCTCCGGGCCGAGGGCGGGTCTGGCCGAAATCCATCTGCCCGACCTGCAGCCCGGCTCCTCGATCATGCCGGGCAAGGTGAATCCGGTACTTCCGGAGGCTACCGCGATGGTCGCTGCGCAGGTCATCGGCAACGACGCGACGGTCGCGTTCGCCGGAACCACCGGCTCGTTCGAGCTGAACGTGATGCTGCCCGTGATCGCCCGCAATCTGCTGGAGTCGATCCGGCTGCTGGCCGCGGTCACCCGCCTGCTGGCCGACCGCTGCATCGTGGGCATCGAGGCCGACGAGGAGCGGTGCCGCAACTTCGCTGAATCCTCACCCTCGATCGTTACTCCGCTCAACAAGTACATCGGATACGAGGAAGCCGCCTCCGTCGCCAAGCAGGCGCTGAAGGAAGGCAGGACCATCAAGTCGGTCGTCACCGAGCGCGGCCACGTCGAGGCGGGCAAGTTGACCGCCGAACAACTCGATGCCGCCCTCGACGTGCTGTCCATGACGCATCCCTGACGGGGTAGCGAATTTCTGACGGGGTTCACGAATTCCTGACGGGGTATGCGCCTTCCTGACGGGAGAACCCGTCCCTGGCTGCGTAATCGTGTTTCCGACGGCAAACCCATCCCTGGCCGGCAAGTCACATCGGTCGATCGCCGGAACCGGACGGTCGACCGATGTGCCGGGTGGGCTACCGGCTGTGGCGACCGCCGTCGGGCCGGCCGCCGTCGGGCCGGCCGCCGTCGGGCCGATCCCCGTCCGGCCGATCCCCGTCCGGACGGTCGTGATCGCCATCGTCGCCATCGTCGAAGTCAGGGCGCCAGGTGGACGTGTGCGGGCCGGAATCGACGCCGGTGCCGGAATCTGCGCCAGGGGCGGAACCCACGGCCGGACCGGAATCAAGGGGGTGGGCCGGCGGCGGCGCGTACCTGGTCGGCTGGTCAACACTCGGCTGCTGCGGCGGTAGATAGGTGGTCGGCGGCTCAGCGGTGTCGCCCTGCCGATATCCGTGGCCGGACAGCAAACCCGGGTTGTCCGGGTTGTCCCGGCCGGACAGGAGGCCGTGTTCGCCCGGATCGAAACCGGTGTAGCCGTCGCTCCGACCGGTCGCCCGCGGCCCGATGTAGTCGGTCGGGGCGTCGGCATTGGCCCGGGCGATCGCGCCGGCCGCTCGGTCCTGTTCGGCGGCGGCGCCTTCGGCAAGCAGCCGATCCTTCTCGCGCAGCTCTGCGGCGAGGCGATCGCGGCGGCGTTGCAGTGCCCACAGCGCGAACCCGATCGCCAGCAGGACGATCAGGCCCAGCAAGTACCACGGCCACACCGGTTTCGACCCGGACGAGGCCGGAGCCGGCGGCACCGGCGCGGCCGGGCTGCTGGCTGGAGCCGAGGAGGAGAACGTCGGCGGAACCACCGGCGCGACGGCGGAGCTGGCTACCGGAGCACTGGACACCGGCACCGAGGCGGCCGTCGTCGAAACTGGCGCGCTGGAGCTGATCACCGCCGAGCTGACCACCGGGGCGGCCATCACCTCGAAACTTGCCACGCCGGTGACCTTCGAAGTCTGACCGACCACCTGGAGCAGATGGGCGCTGACCGGCAGGTCGGCCGGAACCGTGAACCGCACCGTGACGATGCCGTCCTGGTCTGCGGTGACGGCGGGCAGCTTGCGTGGCGCGGAATACAGCGTGACCAATACCGTCTCGCCCTTGTCGAATCCGCCGAACAGAACCTCCTGGACTGCGCCGACCGCCACCGGATCGGATTGGATCAGCTTGGGCCGAACCGTTGTCGCGGTCCGCACCGTGCTGCTCGGAGCGGTGGTCGAGCTCACCGTCGATTTCGTCGAGCTGGCGGACGAGGAGGACGACGAGGTGGACGTCGACGTTGTCGTGGTGCTCGAAGTGGTGGTCGTTCTGGTACTGCTCGGAGGCTGCGTGGTGGTAGTCGGAGTCGTGGTGGCCGGGGTCGTGGTGGCCGGGGGCGCCTGGAAGGTCAACGGAATCGACAGCTCCTGGCTCTTGTCGCCGCCTTTGTCGGGCCTCGTGTAGACGGCGCAGACGACCTTCGAGCAATCAAGTGCATCCGATGCGGTATTCGATGCAGGCAGCGTCAGGTGCACCGAGAAGGCCCCGCCGGCCGCCCATGTCGCTGCCACTGGGCCGCCGGTGGCCGGCGGCGCGCCGTTGGCGGTGACATGCGCCCACGAGCTGCTCGAATTCGAATCCGGAATCGCGCCACCGACACAGTCCTTCAGACTGGCCGGAGCCTTGCCATCGGCGTGACAGATCGCGACGTACAGGCCCGCGGTCGTGGAGAACCCGCTGCCGCTCACCGCGAGACTTCCGCCGGTCGACGGCAGCCCATTGGCCGGGTCGACCACCAGCTTCGCTCCCCCGGCGTTCGAGGTGGTGGCCGGCGCCGGGGCCGCGGCCGCCGCACGCGCAGCTGCGGGAAGGTGCGGCGCGACCGCGGCAGCTGTCTGCTCGCGCACGATCAGCAGGCCGGCAGCCAGCACCGCGGTCGCCGCGAGGGCGACCGCGAGCCGACGTCGAACCTGCTGGGCAACGGGTGGTCTGATAGTCGTCACTCGATCATTTTGTCCCACGTTCACGCCTTGGCGACCCATCGGCTCGAATCGAGCAGATGCCATCGGGCCGCGGACGAGGTTGTCGCGCAGCGATCAGGCCAGTTCCGGAAACTCCAGCAACTCGGTCACCAGCGCCGCAATCGGTGACCGCTCGGACCTGGTCAAGGTGACGTGGGCAAACAGCGGGTGACCCTTGAGCGCCTCGATCACGGCGGCGATACCGTCATGCCGCCCGACAAGGAGGTTGTCGCGCTGGGCCACGTCGTGCGTCAGCACCACTCTTGAGTTGGTTCCCAGCCTGGACAGCACCGTCAGCAATACGTTGCGCTCCAGCGACTGCGCCTCGTCAACGATCACGAAGCAATCGTGCAGGGAACGACCCCGGATGTGGGTCAGTGGCAACACTTCGAGCATTCCTCGCGCGACGACCTCGTCGACCACGGCCGGTGATGCGATCGCCGACAGGGTGTCGAAAACCGCCTGTGCCCACGGTTGCATCTTGTCGTTCTCGCTACCCGGTAGATATCCGAGCTCCTGGCCGCCGACCGCGTACAACGGACGGAACACGACGACCTTGCGGTGCGCTCGCCGTTCCATCACCAGATCCAGACCTGCGCACAGGGCCAGCGCAGATTTTCCGGTTCCGGCCCGTCCGCCCAGCGAGACGATGCCGACTTCGTCGTCCATCAGCAGATCCAGAGCAATGCGCTGTTCGGCCGACCTTCCCCGGAGGCCGAACGCCTCCTTCTCGCCGCGAACCAACCGGATCTGCTTGCCCGGGGTGACTCGGCCGAGAGCAGATCCGGTCGGCGTGATCAGCTTGACCCCGGTGTTGCACGGCAGTTCTCTCGCCACGTCGGCATCGATCAGCCCCGTGTGGAAAAGGGTGCCGACCTGCTCGGTGCTCACCTCGAGTTCGGCCATTCCGGTCCAGCCGGAGGACACCACATCCTGCGCGCGGTACTCGTCGGCCGTGAGACCCACCGCCGACGCCTTGACCCGCAGCGGCATGTCCTTGGAGACGAGAATGACGGACCTGCCCTCGGCCGCCAGGTTCAGCGCGCACGCCAGGATCCGCGAATCGTTGCTGTCGTTGCGAAAGCCGGCGGGCAGCAAGGATGCATCGGTGTGGTTCAACTCGACGTGCAACGTGCCGCCCAGGTCCGACCCAGCCGTCGCCCCTGGGCGCTTCTCGCCGATTGGTATCGGAAAATCCAGCCTTCCATGCTCGATCCGCAGGTCGTCGAGCATGCGCAGGGCCTGCCGGGCGAAATATCCCAGCTCCGGGTGATGACGCTTGGCCTCCAGCTCGCCGATCACGACCAACGGCAGAACCACTTCGTGCTCGGCGAACTTGGTCAGCGCCCACGGGTCGGACAACAGCACCGAAGTGTCCACCACATAGGTCCGCCGGGAGCCCGGAGTGGGTTCCGACGGTTGCCGGCCGGACGTGTCCTGCGGTGCGGCACCGCCGGACGTGAGTGACGTCGGGGAGGCGGAACGGCTTGGGGCCATGAACAGCTCCTTGACGGCGCGGGTACGCGCGCCTTGCAGAGTGGGCCGGTGGTCCCCGGTGCGTCCGGCGATGCGCCGGCCGCGAACAAGGGCCCGGTACCGGCCCCCTTGCTGTCGGTGTGCTGGAGATCTCCGGCACTGTCCAATCGGGGCCTCCCGTGTGTTCCGCAGAACTGCGGTGCACTGTTTCCGGACGCTACCCGCGGGTCGGTCGTCGACTCGGTAGAAACACGGAACCGGGAGTGAACATCGGATTGCGCCCCGATTACCGGGGTGCGGAGCGGCTTACCGGCTTCCTCAGACCAGGTCTGATGGGTGCGCGCCGGGACGGGGCGAAGCTGGCTGGACCGCGGCGGGGCGCGCCGCACCGGTCATCGGCGGCTCGCCGGAGATATCGATCGGGCCGGTGGTGACGCCGAGGGCGAGCACTTCTCCGGAACCGTCCGAATACCCGGTGACCGGCACTGCTGCGGTGCCCACCGGACGGGGGAACACCACGGTCATCGCCAGACCTCGGCCGGCCGCGTGCGAGGCCAGGATCCGGCCACCGTGCGAACGCACGATCGCCGCAACGATCGACAGGCCGAGACCACTGCCCCCGTTCCCCCGTGACCGCGACTCGTCGGCCCGGAAGAATCGGTCGAACAGGCGCGGCAGCGCCTCGTCCGAGACGCCCGGTCCGTCGTCGGTGACGGTGACGGCCACCTCGTGCTGGCCGGGCAGCACCGACACGGTGGCAGTGCTGCCGGGCGGAGTGTGGGTGCGGACATTGGAGAGCAGGTTGGCGAACAACTGGTGCAGCCGTAGCCGATCCCCGACCACGATGGTCGGTCGCGCCGTTCCGGCGAGTCGCCAGGTGCGGGCGTCGTCGATCACTGCTGCGTCGTCGACCACTCCGACGAGAAGTTGCGCCAGATCCACCGGTTCGTGCTCCATCGTGCGCTCGGCGTCGGCCTTGATGAGCGTCAGCAGGTCTTCCACCAGACCACCCATCCGGCGGGCTTCGAACCCCATCCGATCCATCGCCTTCGCGACCGCTGCCTCGGTCGGCAACATCCCGGCCCGGTACAGCTCCGAGTAACCCCGAACTGCAGCGACCGGGGTTCGCAGCTCGTGCGAGGCGTCCGCGACGAACTGCCGAACCCTGGCCTCGTTGCGCTGCTGCTCTATCAGCAGGCCACCGATTCCGTCCAGCATGCCGTTGAAGGCCGTCCCCAGCCTTCCTACTTCGGTGCTCGGATCTCCCGGAGCCACCCGCCGGTCCAGCTCCCCGCCGGCGATGTCGTCGGCGGTGTTGGCCATGGCCTCGAGCGGACGCAGCTCGCGGCGGATGATCAAGCTGGCAAGAAATCCGAGCAGGACCAGCAGCACCCCGGTGACCAGCAGTTCCAGGAAGATCAGCTGACGCATCGTGGTGGTGACGTCGTCCAGCGGGCTCCAGGCGACAAGATAGCCGGTTGACCGGACGCCGTCATCGGTGGTCCGAACGGCGAGAATCCGGTATTGGGCGGAGGATCCGGAACCGTCCCGCACGGTGTCCGGAGCTGCCGTCGGCGGATTCTGGCCGACGGCCGGATTTCCGTTCGGATCCCGGGCCGGTCGGACCATCACCTGCCCGATGCCCTCGGCACTGACCACCGTCCAGCCGATCTCGCCGCGGAGCGGATTCGAGCTGGTGATCTGCGCCAACGACACCGGGTTGATCCGCAGGAACCTGGGCAGACTGCTGACCACGCCGGTCAGACTGCGGTCCCGATCCGCGACCATTGCGGACCGGACGTTGAGCGGCAGGATCACATCGACCGCCACCAGTGCCACCGCCGCCACCGCCAGCACCAGGGCGATGAGTCGGGCGCGCAGCCCCCAGCGGCGCCGCGCCACCGACATCGGCGCCGCTTGCGTCACGATCGTCGCGCTGCCCGGAGGACGTAGCCGAAGCCGCGGTGGGTGTGGATCAGCGGGTCGCCGGCGGCGTCCACCTTGCGGCGCAGGTAGGAGATGTAGGTGGCGACGACGGAGTCGTCCCCGTAGAAGTCGGTGCCCCACACCGCGTCGAGCAACTGCTGGCGGGAGAGGACCACATTCGCGTTGATCATCAGATGACGCAGCATCTTGTACTCGGTCGGGGCCAGCTCGATGGGAACACCCGCCCTGCTCACCTGGTACGTCTCCGGGTCCAATTCCAGATCAGCGACCTTCAGCAGCCCGTCGGAGGCCAGTTCGGGCCGGACCCGCCGCAGCACCGCGCTGACCCGCGCGGCCAGCTCTTCCAGGCCGAAGGGCTTGGTGACGTAGTCGTCGCCTCCTGCGCTCAGCCCGGCTATCTTGTCGGCCGGCGTGTCGCGCGCCGAGAGGAAGACGACGCCGGCGTCCACGCCGACGGCCCGGAGCCTGCGCATCACCTCCAGCCCGTCGAAGTCGGGCAACATGATGTCCAGGATGATCAGGTCGGGGCGGATGTCGGTCGCAGCCCGGACGGCTTCGCGGCCGGTCGAGGCCACGGTGACGTCATAGCCGAGGAACCGCATCGAGGTCGCGACGATGTCCTGGAGAGACGGCTCATCGTCGACCACCAGCAATTTTGACTGCACCGTCATGTCGTCGACCGTTCTCTCGTTGCTCGAACTGCTCCCCACCGCTTCCACGATGACATCTGATCAGCACGTGAGAACGGCCCAGGGCGCAGGTGAACCGGATGGGAGCTTCCGGCAGCGGTTCAACCTGCATCGGGCTGATCAGCCCGTCGGGGCCGTCGTCACCACGACGATCAATCCGCTGACCACCAGCACGGTACCCACCCAGGTCCACATGTTCGTCCGCTCGTGCAGGAGAATCGAGCTAGCGACCAGGATGACCACATATCCGAGCGCGTTGAACGGGTAGGCGATGTTCAGCGGCACTCGGGACAGGGTGATCAGCCACGCCACCGCGGAGACGCCGAAGATCATCAACCCCCCGATGATCCATGGCGAGGTTCCTGCCGTCACCACCATCGAGCGACCTGTGCTCTGCGCGTGCAGCTTCGCCAGATTCATCCCGTTCTTCAGCACCAGCTGCCCGGTGGCGGCAAGGGCGACCGCAACCAGCAGGAGTCCCAGACTTGCCAGATTCATTTGACCTCCAGTTGTGCGAGGTGACCAAGGCCGTTGCGTCCTCGGCACAGTCGCGATGGCCGGCTCACGCTTGGCCGCGGGTAAAGCCGTGGGTCTTGCGGGCGACCCACCGGACTCATCAGGCACCGACGGCACTGGCCAGCTCCTCCGGCCGTCTCACGTCGGCGGTCATGACGTCTTCTGCGTGCGGCGTCAGCCGGAAGACGCTCTGATATCCAAAAACCGTAGGACGGGCTCGGACCAGAGCAGAATCGAACTTGCGTAACAGAACACCGACGCCTCCGGTAGCCCCTATCGAACCTAGAGGCAGTCCCGTCGACGCCTCTTGAAGGATATCGAAACCTGCCCGTCGGACGCTCCGGCGAAGCGTGGACCTGGTGAAGAAGCGCAGGTGAGTGTTATCCAACACCCCCCGGCGATCGTAGCCGAACAGGCCGAACGCGACCCTAAAACGCGGGTACCAATGGCCAAAGTTCGGCACAGAAAGAATGAGCTGGCCACCGGGCCGCAGCACGCGGCGCATCTCTTTGAGCGCATCACCAGGTTTAGCCAGATGTTCAATGATGTCTCCTGCGATGACGACATCGAAGCCAGTCCCTATCTCTGGCGCGAGTGGCTTGTCCAGGTCGGCAATGAAAAATGCGTCCGTTCGCTCGCGCACCTGCGGCAGCTCGATCGCGTCGACGCCGACAACTGTATGACCCTCATGCTTGATCTTCTCTGCCAGTAGTCCGGCCGAGCACCCGAGATCCAGCACCTTCGACGGCGGGAGGATAGCCATCATTTTCAGGATCAGCGAGTGCGAGGAACCGTCGCCCTCCTTGAAGTCATATTCATCAGGCGTTGGAACCCATTCCGACGTGCCGAAACCTTGGATGGCCATCCGGTACTCGAGTACGTCACGCACCACGTCTTTGGCGTACTTCATGCCGTTGACGTAGCAGATCTCGTCGCCGTAGTAGGTCGGGATCGGGACCTCCGTGATGGAACCACCCGCGTGTAGTACTTGGGCGATGATCTGGGTGTCGAAGTCGAATCCGTCGCTGTTCGCCTGGAATGGAATCGCCTTGAGGATGCTCGTCCGGTAGGCCCGATAGCCCGAGTGGAACTCGGTTAGGTTTGTCCGGAGGATGCTATTTTCGAAGCGGGTCAGCACAGCATTGCCAATCCGCTTGTAGAACGGCATGCCTCCTCGCTTGGCGGCGCCCTTAGTCATCATCCGAGAGCCAAAGACGGCCGCGCAGTCCGTTTTTACAAAAGGGTCAACGATTTCCGGAAGGCTCTCGGGCGCGTACTGCCCGTCGCCATGCAAGAGCACGATGATGTCCAGACCGTGCTGAATCGCGAGGGAATAGGCTGCCTTCTGGTTACCGCCGTATCCCAAGTTTTTCGTGTGCCTTATGACAGTTGTCTTCGGGGTATCGGCGCGAGCGGCCCATTCCCGTCCGAGTTCGAACGTGGAATCGTGGCTGGCGTCGTCGCTGATGATGACCTCTTCGATCCGTGATCGAAAGTCCAAAGGAATTCTCTCCAGAGTTTGCTGCAGAGTGGATTCTGCGTTGTACGCAACTACGACAATGCCGATTCTTGGGTGTTCGGTCGTTTTGTGCGGCACGATAGTTCCTCTCGAATGACTGAAGTGAGCGGGTCAGTAGTTCCTTGTAAGTCACGGCGCCGACAGCCCGCTGAAAGCGGCCGAGCGCGGTCAACCCGGAGGGTCCCTGTTTTGGACGGGCTGAAGCAGTGCAATCGTTGCTCGAATCGTCATCCACAGTAGAGCTGCCCATGGCAGGAGAAGCGCAGTCTCTTCGCCACCGGTGAACGCCGCCGCCCGCGCACTGATCCACGGAAGGCCGCCGCTCCACCGGTTGTAGATCTCCGCGAGGGTGATTCCGGCGGTCAAGTTATAGACGGTTGCGATCCGAAATCCGATGAAGTAGGACACCGCCATCGGCCAGACGAGGTACTGGACACCGAATGTCCCGGCGAAAGTCAGGAAAACGACGAGTGCCCAGGCGACCGCGGGTAAAATGGCTGATGGTCGGCGCAAGACCGCAACGCACGGAACGAGCGCGCAGACCGCCGCCAAGCCGACGCGCCCAGGCCCATCCAGCACTGCTACCCAGTCGGGCCGATTCAGCCAGTACGCGACCTGGATTAAGCCCCAATGCTGTGAACCCGTGCCCGCGTAGCCGATCACGTCGGCTCGTACCTGCCTGAACTCTGAGAGCAGTGCCGGGCCCCAAGTGATGAGAAACACCACCGACAAAGCCCCACAAAATTGAAAAAAGGCGCGCGGGCTGCGTCGCCAGGCGAAGGCCAACAGAGCTGGAATCACGACCACGGGCACGATCTTCACACCGATAGCCAACGCCATTACAGCGCCCGCTAGCCCCGAAACCTTACGCTCGACGAGTAGGTACAACGCGAGTAGCGTGAGGAAGACGAAATCGGGGTCGGTATTCCCGTGAAAGCCAGACACGACGAATAGGAGCGGGCTGACCACCACCAAGATCGCCGCGCCCGTGGCCTCAAGCACAGGACGGCGATTACGAAGGAGTCCAAACATCAACAGCCCAGAACCGACATCGGCAAAGCTGGACAATGCCCTGATAGTCAATCGGTATGGAATGCCGATGTTCTGAAGACCATTGGTGAACCACAACACGTACCCCATCAAAGGCGGATGGTTGTAGAAGGAACTCGCGAACTTGTGGTGATAAATGCCGACCGGCCCGTCCTGGCGCACGGCGGACACGAAATCGCCCCAATGGCGGATGTCGTTTGTCCCATAGGTTCTGGCCGCGATGATCAACTTCAACAGCAGCACAGGCACGGCAAAAATCAGGATCGTCAGACATGGACGTTTTAGGATGCCCCAAGAAGCAATTCGGTCCTTCCACGAAGACACTGGCGAGTCGCGGCTCGAGGCTGGCGCCGGCTCGAACCGACCCGATTTCTCGTTGCTGCGATGGACGGCGGCGGTATTACCTTGGTCACCGCCTAGCTCCCGGTCGCATGGTCGAACATCTGGTGGGTCAGACGCGCGGCCGATCAATCGACTCGACCCCCAGGCTCATAATGGCGTTGCACTCGTTCTGCACCTTCCTGTGAGGCACCTGGAGGACGATCACGCCCAAGCGGCGGCGAAGCTTGCCGGGACAGATTGGCCGGGTGACGTTCCGGGACCGACACAGAGGTGAGCTTAGCGACCAACGAAGCCACCACAGCTCCTGAGGCAAATTCGTTGAGCGCCAGACTTTGCGCCTGACGGCGGCGTTGCATTAGCAGACTTCGATCCCTGATTAGCTCAGCCAACACGTCAGCCAAGGCACCCTCGTCACCAGCTGGCACCAATTCGGCGACACCTTCGAGCAGCCTGCGCTGGGGCGCAGTATCCGACGTGACGATGGCGCACCCGGCAGCCGCCGCCTGGTACACCTTGTTAGGCACCACGTTGAACGCCTTCTCTGTCGTGCCGAAGATGCCCAGTGCGATGTGGTGCAGGGCGACGACGTTGGGCAGTTCCGAAGGCGGTACCCAGGTCAGCCACGTCACCGGGGCGTCTGGCCCAGCGGCTAACTTGGTCTTTGCAAGATCTTGCCCTGCCCCGATCATCGTGACCGAGATCCTGTCACCTTCGACGCCCAGGTCCACCAGTCTGGCCAACGCTTTCCCGATGACTACGGCCCCTTGCAGCGGGGTGTACAGGCCGAAGAATACGACCTTGACCGGCTCATCATCGGCCGGGTCGGCAATGGCGTGTTCTCCTGCGGTGAACCAGGCGGCATCCGCGCCAACAGGAGCGACTACCGACCGGTCGGAGAAGTCGGCCGGCACCATGGCCTGATGTTCGGCCGTGTCCAGGACGATGACATCTGCAGCTGCCAGAGATCGCTGGTCAATGAGCCGGAGTAAGGCGGTCAGGCGGCCGGTTGAAGCCCCACGGTCGATCGCGGTGCCAGCCGCGAAAACGAGATGGTCAAGGACGATGGATGAGCCCCTGAAAACCAGTCGCGCAAGATGAACATCGAAGTGGCCCATGTAGCCGACCAGCACCACCTCGGGGGGCCGGCGGCGGCGCTCGGCGCGACCGCGGCGCCATAGCCTCCACCATCTTGAGTGAAGCTTCATCGGCAAAGTCGACGCAGTCCACGGCTTCTGCAGCATCGAGACCCGTTCTGCAGTCGATATGCCCAAAGGCTCATTTATTTCGACGACCTCATGGCCGGTGAGGCGTAAACCCTCGATCAACACCTTGATCCGCGGATGGGAGTCCGCTTGGTACGTGCCAAACACGATAATCCTCATGTTGATCTCCACTTGGAGTCGGCGATGTCAGCGGCTTGCGGAGACGGCTAGTCGGCGCTTCGGGTCGAGCCCGGCGGCCGAGCCCGCAACGACCACGTCGACAACGGTGAGAACGACCCGAGACATCAGCACGACGAGTGCTGCAGAGCCCGGGCCCGACACCGCCGAAAGTCCGAACACCAGGATAATCTCCCGGGCGCCGACTCCGGCCGGGAGGAAGATCACCACTATTCCGGCCGCCGATGCCATCGAGAACAACCCGATCGACAGAAGCGGGTTCGAGACGGTTCCGCCGATCGAGTTGACGAGCAGGTAGAACGACAGCCCGCTGAAGGTCTGGCCACCCACCAACCAAACGGCGGCAAGGAGGAGGGTCCGCTCGGGAATCCGCTCCATCCGCAGATTGCGCCTGGTGATCCGGCTGGCGATGTGGCCGACCCAGACCAGTACCGAAGGATGCAGCACGGCCAGCAGAGGGATCACCAGCAGCAAGATCCACCAGTACCGGCCGAGTACCTGGCGCCCCGCGATGGCCAGGCAGATCGCGCCCAGAACCGAGGACGTCACGACAGCCAGCAGAACAGTCAGCAGACTGGCAGTACCGCTGCGTGCACGGGGTACGCGATACTCCTTGGCCATCGTGGCCTGCGCCAGCACGGTCCAGACACCGCCGGGGATGTACTTGCCGAGCTGACCCATCAGAAAGACCCGCTGCGCTGCCCGCAGAGGCAGCTCCGACCCGAGGCCGGACAGAAGCGTCCGCCACGCCGGCACCCCTGACCACGCACCGCAGGCAGCCGCGGCAAGAGCGCCGAGCACGGGCAGGAGGGTCACCCGACTCCACGCGTCGGCGACCCCGTGGCGGTTCTTCCACACCCAGTACGCGCCGGAGGCCAGCACCAGAAGCAGAAAGACGGCTCGGAGGGCGTTGCCTGTGGTCAACCGCCGAGCACTGCTGGGGACACCGGCCGGATCGGGCTCGGACCCCGGGATACCCGGACCGGTGGGACGCACGGGATCCCCGCCATGGGACACGGCCGACAAATCGGGCTCCTTGAACGCATTGATTTTGTGGGCAAGCTGGGTCCGCCCGGTCGGCAGGCCACCGCTAGCACAGTCAGCGGAAACGCCCGAAGTGGCTCGGCTGGAGCCGCTGACCGCGACCGCCAGCCCAATACCCGAACGAGAGTCTAACGGTCAGCGGACCCGGTGAGTCACGATCGGGTGGACCGCGAGCTGCTGATGAGCGCATCGACGTGGGAGAACGCGACGGCCCGTAGCCGAGCTCAGTCGCCAGGCCCGGCACGCGCAGCGATGTCAGTGCGCCATTTCCGCCTGGATCGCGGCCGGCGTCAGTGGCTCGTCCAGCAGTCGCTGGAAGCGCTGCATCGCCGACGTTCCCGCGGGGCGGGCGTCGAGCCAGGGCCGCAGCAGCCGCTCACCTTCGACATAGGTGGAGGTGTAGGCGCGCCAGAGCGGGTCGGACAGGAACCGAAGAAATCCCTGGGCGCGCTTCTCGTCGGCCAGGCCCCAGTAGCGCAGATATTCCAGCACGTCGCCGGATTCGGCGCCGCGGTCGTGCAACATGATCGCCGCGTTCTGCCGGACGGAATTCAGCGGTCGGGCAGCCAGCTCCAGCGACTCGACGAGCTCCGGTTCGAACGCCGGCCCGATCCCGTCCAGCACCTGCTTCGCCCACGCCGCCCAACCCGGCCCGACCGCCGCCGTCAGCGCCAGGTCACCCAGGCCCTCGGCCATCACGCACTGCGGGGTGTTCACCAGGAAGATGGTCTGTTCCAGCTGTTCGCCGTCGTTGACCAGCAACTTCTCCTTCCGGCAGTGCTCGGTGTGATGACCCGGGTAGCACTCGTGCGCCACCAGCACCGGGAACTGGCTCATCCGGTGCGAAGCGTCCGCGTTGACCGCAACCCGAGAGGTGTACGAGCCCAGGTAGTAGTTGAACCCCGTCCAGGGCACATCGCGCTCGATGTCGAACGAGATGTCTTCTTCCGGCGGTAATCCGGCCGGCCCGACGACGCGCTCCCGCAGCGCCGCCGCGACCGCCCGAACCGCGGGCTCCACGAGTTCGGGCGGACACGCCTCCCTGGCCCGCAGGTCGCCGAGCCGTACCGCGAGGTCCTTGTTCGGTGGAGCGCCGGCCTGGTCCAGCAGCCGAGCGATGTCGTCATGGGCCTGCGCGTAGACGTCCGTGTCGATCTCGGAGATCCGCACCTGGAAGTAGGCGTGCACCTCGTCGATGAACGACATCGACTCCCCCGCCAGCCGTCGGCCGGCCACGGCCAGCGCGTCGAGGTGAGCCGTCAAGAAGTCCGACCGGGCCTCGGTCAGTCCTGCATCGCGCACCTGCGTCGACAGCTGCGCGGCCCGGATAGAGAGCTGAGCCGGGTCCGGTTCCGGCTCGTTGGCCACCACCTGACGCAACGCCGGATCCCCGATGTAGGCATCGACGAAGCCGTCCACCACCCGGTCGAAGCGCAATCCGAGCTTGAGATATTCAGTGACCACATCCATGGAAACCACGGTAGTCGGCGGCGTTCGGCGAGCGGCTTCCGGTCTATCCTCCGAACCGTCGATGCCGAGCACCGTAGTCGCGCAGGGCCCGCAGGAAGTCGACCCGGCGGAAGTCCGGCCAGTCCGCCTCGTAGAACCAGTACTCCGAGTGCGCGCTCTGCCACAGCAGGAAGCCGGAGAGCCGCTGCTCCCCCGATGTTCGGATGACCAGGTCCGGATCTGGCTGTCCGGAGGTGTAGAGGTGCTCACTGATCGCATCCACGTCGAGCCCGGCGATGACCTCCTCGACACTCAACCCGGCATCGGCACCGGCCTGGAGCAGCGACTTCACCGCGTCAGCGATCTCCTGCCGGCCGCCGTAACCGACGGCGATGTTGACCTCGACACCGGTCCGGTCCGCGGTCCGCATCTCCGCCGCGGCCAACCGAGTGGCCATCCAGGTCGGCAGAACGTCCATCGCACCCACGATGCGCAGTTTCCAGGGCTCGCCCGGTGCGGCAAGGTCGTCCACCACGTCGGTGATGATGGTCAGGAGCGGCTGGAGCTCGTCGTCGGCCCGGTGCAGGTTGTCCGTCGAGAGCAGCCACAGCGTGACCATTCCGATGCCGCTGGTCCGACACCATTCGAGCAGGTTGGAGATGTGGGCCGCACCCGCACGGTGGCCGTCGTTCGGGTTGGCCATCCCCTCCTTGCGGGCCCATCTGCGGTTGCCGTCGATGATGACGCCGACGTGGTGCGGCTTCTCCGCCGTGGCGAGTTGGTGGAGCAGCCGGCTCTCGTAGACCCGGTACAGCAGCGTGGGAAGCCTCACGTTCGCCGACCTTACTGCGACCTGCAGCGCCTGTGACTGCGGCCCGCCGCGCCGTTCGCCGAAGGCTGCGATCGGCGCTGCTGGCACAAGCCGTCGTTGTCGGCGACGATGTAGCCATGCCTTCGGCCACCGTGCAACGCCACGCCGCCACCCGCCCCCGCGCCCGGGGGTGGATCCATTGGTACTCGGCGATCGCGGGCGCGGTACTCGGTCTCGTCCTGGTCGTCGTGGCGGCGGCCGCTGAGGGTCCCAGAGCCGCGATCCCCTGTGCGATCTATGCGCTGACCCTGATCGGTCTGTTCGTGATAAGCGCGACGTACCACCGGCACACCTGGATTTCCGTTCGGGCCAGGACGTGGATGAAGCGCGCCGACCACTCGATGATCTTCGTCTTCATCGCCGGTACCTACACCCCGCTCGCGGTCCTGGCTGTGCTGGGGACGAAGGGCGCCGTGATGCTCGGCGTCGTCTGGATCGGAGCCGCGGGCGGGGTGGCGCTCAAGATGCTGCTGCCGCACTCCCCACGCTGGGTGGGGGTTCCGTTCTACGTGGCTCTGGGCTGGGTCGCGGTCTTCGCGATGCCCGAGTTGCTGCACAACGGCGGGGTGGTGCCGGTGGTGCTGATCATCGTCGGCGGCCTGCTCTACACCGTTGGTGCCGTGTTCTACGCGATCCGCCGACCCAACCCCTGGCCCGGCACCTTCGGCTATCACGAGGTGTTCCATGCCGCCGTTTCGCTGGCTGCGCTCTGCCACTACATCGCGATCTTCCTGGTGCTCCTCGCGGGCTGACCCCGCCTGACTGTCTCGTCCGACTTGATCAGGGATCGCGGTGCACTCAGCCGAGCTCTGGGCCCTCGTTGCGCAGCCGATTGACCTCTTCCATTGCCGAACGCAGCCCGGTGAGCCAGTCGTCGGCGTGCTCCCCGACCATGCGGATGGCCCACACCAACGCGTCGGATCGCGAGCGCGCGACACCCGAATCCACCAGCGTGTCGAGCACCTGACGCTCCGGTTGACGCAGGCGTGTCATCACGGGGACCGACGCGGTGGTGAACAGCTCCTGGGTACCGCCCAACCGGGCACCCCAGGAAATTTCGCGTCCGTAGCGGAACTGCCCCTGGCGAGCGATCTCGATACGGGCTTCCCGGGTCTGTTCCCGGAAGCGGGAGATGCGGCCCGCCTCGGCCGCTGCTTGCGAGGCCGCGTCATGATCGGTCACCTCCAGCGCCGGCAGCTCGCCGACGATCAACACCTCGTCCCGATCAACGGTGACGGTCGGTGCTCCGACGAACCAGTCGCTGGGTAACCGGCCGGTGAACCAGCCTGCGGCGTCGGCCGCATCGGGTGCCTCGGGCGCACCGCCTCGCCCACGTCCGCGTGGACCGAACGGCCGGCCCTGCGGACCGAATCCGGGACCGCGGCCCCGTCCGCCCTTACCGCCGCGTCCGCGCGGGCCTTCGCTCTCGCCTTCGGCCTCGAATTCCGAACCGAACGCGGGAGCGCCGCGCGCTCCCGACGGACCGAAACCTGCATGCCATGAATCTCCGTTGCTGCTCATTCGAACTCCTTGATTGATGTGTTGATTACAACGTTACAGCGATAACAACTACAAGGTCCGACGATTTGTTCCCGGGGCCGGATGTTCGAAGTCGGCGAACCGCCGCTGAGGGTCTCCGACCACAACAGTCGACGAAAGGGCCTGGTGACGAGCGAGATCCGAGGGCATTCGAACCGGTGCAGGGATCTGGGGAGGACGCTCAGCGACGAGCGAGCAGCTCGGCCAGCTCGTCGGTTCCGGTGACCGGCCGGTCACAGACGAAGGCCCGGCACACGTAGGCCGCCGGAGCGCCGGCAACCATCGGCCGGTCCATCAACAGCGCGGCGGAATCCGGTTCGCCGACCACGACGACCGCGCCGCCGGGCGCCGAGCCTCTGGCCACCTCTGCCAGCTGATTTCGGGCGTGTCCGGGGACGCCCGAAATCGCGATCTGCACCGGCCCGGCGGCCAGCGCCTCCGCTGCGGCAAGATGCCAGCCGGCCGAGCGCGGTGCCCGCAGCAGCAGTGTGCCGACGGTCCCAAGAGCCTTCTCGGCGGCCAGCTGGTAGCGGCTGTCCCCGGTCAGGGATCCGGCCGTGACCAGGGCCTCGACGACCGACGAAGCACCGGACGGCGCCGCGCCGTCGACCGGGTCGCGGGGCCGGAGGAACATCTCCTCTGCGTCATCCGCGGTGTCGTTGAAACCGCCGTCCGGTGCGGCGAACCGGTCGAGCACCAGGTCGAGCATCTGCTGGGCGGACCGCAACCAGAACGGGTCTCCGTCGGCCTGGTGGAGCGCCAGCAGGGCCGCAGCCATATCGCCGTGATCGGCCAGCACGGCCTGCCCCGGCCCTGCCACACCGTCTCTGGACGATCTCCGCCACCGGCCGTCGACGCGATGCACCTGAAGTAGATACCGGGCCGCCCTGCCGGCAGCCGCAACCCAGTCGGCGCGGGAGGCACCTGCACCGACCTCGGCCAGAGCCCGGATGGCCAGGCCGTTGCTCCGCATCACCACGAGGTCGTCGCGACCAGGCTGCGGTCGTCCGGCTCTTGCGAGCAGCAGCCGCTGCCTGATCTGCGCAAACCACTTCTGGTCCTGCGGATCTGCGAGCAGCCGCAGCACCGCACCGTCCAATTCCGCCGCATGATCGGTGCGGTCCAGGCCGAACAGGGTGGCCGCTCGGACCGCATCGCCGTCCAGTACCTCCGCCAACTGTGCGCGGTTCCACAGATAGGTCGCGCCCTCCACTCCGGCGGTGTCGGCGTCCAGCGAAGCCGCGAAGGCCCCGGACGGCGTCCCCAGCCCGTCGATGAGGAAGTTCGCCGTCTCGTCCGCGATACGTGCCGACAGCGGTGAACCGGTGCGGCGGGCGTGGTGCCCGTACACCAGCAGCAGCAACGCGTTGTCATCCAGCATTTTCTCGAAATGCGGTACGTGCCAGCGAGAATCGACGCTGTAACGGGAGAAACCGCCACCCAGCTGGTCGTAGATGCCGCCGCGAGCCATCCGCTCCAAGGTCAGCGTGACCGCGCCGAGCGCGTCCGGGTCACCGGTGCGTTCGTAATGGCGGAGCAGGAATTCGCAGAGCATCGCGGGCGGGAACTTCGGCGCGCCCGGAAAACCGCCGTTGACCCGGTCGATAGCCCCGACGATCGATGTGGCAAGCAGCGCCAGTTCACCGGCGTCCAACGGCCCCGCTCCGCCCGCACCGCCCGCGGCCGCAGTGCCGGCAGCGCTGACCTCGGACAGGGAATCGCGGATGCCGGCCGCGGCCTGCAGCACGTTCTCGTGATCGTTCCGCCAGGCGTTGGTGATGGCCGTGAGGACCTGGCCGAACGACGGCAGCTGGGAACGCGGAACGGGCGGGTAGTAGGTCCCGGCGTAGAAAGGTGCCCGGTCCGGCGTCAGGAAGCACGTCATCGGCCACCCGCCGGAACCGGTCAGCGCCTGGGTGGCGCTCATGTAGACGGCGTCGACGTCCGGCCGTTCCTCCCGGTCGACCTTGATGGCGACATAGTCGCGATTGATCTGCGCAGCCGTTGCCGGATCGGCGAATGATTCTCTTGCCATCACATGACACCAGTGGCAGGACGCGTAACCGACCGACAGCAACACCGGAACGTTGCGTCGCGCGGATTCGGCGAACGCCTCATCGCCCCACTGCCACCAGTCGACCGGATTCCCTGCATGCTGCCGCAGATACGTCGAACCGGCGTCGGCCAGCCGGAATCCGGTCATCTCGCGCTCATCGAGTCCGCGTATCCATCGAGTCCGCGCGCCCTACCGGACGGGCCCTGGAAGGCCGGGATCGACAGTTCCGGCCGGGGGAACTCCGGCGGTGCCGGTGGCGCTCTCGTCAGGTGTGCCACCGGGCGTTTTCTCGGCTGCAGACGGCATGCGCCCGCCGGCAATCCCGGGCACTCCAGCCGGCACCGGCTCTGCCGAGTGGAAGGACCCGGGAACTTTCTTCAGGTTCCGGTTCAACGACTTGATCAGGAAATACACCGCGACACAGAGCAGCACGATGACCAGCAGACCGATCGGAGCCGCTTTGCCCCATTCCGGGCCTTTCGTGCTGCTCGGGTCGGCGGGAACCGGAGCGGTGATCGCTTCGGCCACGGCACGGGCAGCTCTGCCGAGGATCACGTCGCCACCCGCTCCCGAATTCCGGCGAAGAGGTCCGACTCCGGAACATCCGTGTCGACCAGCGACCTGGCGAGCTCGTAGTCATCGGTTCCCCAGACCGAAGCCTCGATGTCGTGCGGCACGGCGAACCAGTGCGACGACGGGTCGATCTGCGTTTCGTGAGCCCGCAGTGCGAGATCGCGCTTGTCGAAGAAGTCCGCAGCCGGAATCTTGGTGGTGATACGCGTTCCAGGGTCGGGCCGGGGATTGTCGGCGAACCGCTGGATCCATTCGTCGAAGGGTCCGTCGCCGGTGCGCTTCCGCACAGCCTCGTTGATCGCGACAATTCGGGCGCGGGAGAAACCGACGTTGTAGTACAGCTTGAGCGGTTGCCAGGGCTCGCCGGCCTCGGGGAACGCATCCGGGTCACCGGCCGCCTCGAACGCCGCCATCGAGATGACGTGACAGCGGATGTGGTCCGGATGCGGATAGCCGCCGTTCTCGTCATAGGTGGTCATCACGTGGGGCCGGAAGGCCCGGACGACTCGCACCAACGCCTCGGTCTCGATCTCCACATCAAGGGCGCCGAAGCTGCCCTCCGGCAGCTTCCAGGTCGCCGGCTCACCCTCGTGGTAGCCCGAGTCCTCGAACCCCAGCCAGGTGTGCGCGACACCCAGAATTTCTGCCGCCCTGGCCATCTCGGCAATGCGCAGCGAAGCGATGTCGAAATGGGTGTCGGTGAATTTGGGATTCAGGATGTCGCCACGCTCGCCGCCGGTGCAGGACACCACCAGAACCCCGACCCCGTCGGCGGCGTATTTGGCCAGGCTGGGCGCACCCTTGCTGGACTCGTCGTCCGGATGAGCGTGCACGGCCATCATTCGCAGATCCGCTGCGGCCGCAGCTTCGGCTCGTTTCCGTGCGCCGGCCAGCAGCGACGCGTCGAGCTCGACCAGGATGCCGGTCGATTCGTACGCTCCGGCGCTCTCGTTCAAGTTTTCTGTCACGGTTGTTCAGTTCCTTCCCTGCCAGGCATCCCGCCTGCCTTCGCACCGCTCGCCGTTCCACCATTGTCCCGCAATCGCATTGTCCTCCAGCGCGCCGTCCCCGACGTCACGGTGTCCATCGTCGAGTCCATCGTCGAGTCCATCGCCGTGTTCTTCGTCGTGTCCATCGTCATGTTCGTCGCGCTCTCGACCCCCCGATCAGGCGGGGCTCGGCGTGCAGTTCGCCTCCGCCGAAGCGCAAATCCCGACCCCGCCGGAGCGCATGGTGTTAAGCTCGACTCCACACAGGCGGCCCCTTGAGGGCCGTCTGATGCGTTTAACCTGCAGAGATGGCTCTCGGCGCCGCATTTGTCCCCGGCCGTCAGCTACCGACCAAGCGTTTTTCGCGCGGGTGTTGCCGAACCCGAGATTGCCGGGTATGTCCTCGGCTATCGCCGTCAGAGCGTGAGGCTGTTGTTTTCTGCACCACACTCTCGGCGTGCCGGGAATCGGCACGGAGAAGCGACAGCGACAAGCGTTCTTTGCCTGGATCTCAGACTTTTCGCCCGAACCGACCGCATCACCAGCCCACCGCATCACTAGCCCACCGCATCACTAGCAAGGAGTTGCCATGACCGGAACAGTTGCAACGTGGCTGACCCAGGAGGCGCACGACCGTCTCAAGCACGAGCTCGACGAGCTGGTGCTGCAGCGACCGGTCATCGCCGCCGAGATCAACGCCCGGCGGGAAGAGGGCGACCTCAAGGAGAACGGTGGCTACCACGCGGCTCGTGACGAGCAGGCGAAGCAGGAGGACCGGATCCGTAAGATCCAGGAGCTGCTGCGCGAGGCCCAGGTCGGTGTCCGCCCGGCGGACGACGGGGTGGTCGAGCCCGGCATGGTGGTGACGGTCGCCTACGACGGTGACGACAGCGACCAGGAGACGTTCCTGCTCGGTTCCCGCGAGGAGGGGGCTCACGGTTCTCTGCAGGTCTACTCGCCGCAGTCGCCACTCGGCGCAGCCATCCGCGGCGCCACCAAGGGTGAGTCGAGGGAGTTCCAGCTTCCGAACGGCAAGACCCAGAAGGTGTCGATCGTCGAGGCCAAGCCGTTCACGGCCTGATCGCAGCCCGCAGGTAAGCGGGGCAGAGCGGCTCAGCGGTGATCGATGACCCGATAGGACTCCTCGGCGAGCCGCTCCAGAACTTCGTCACGATGCTGCGAACCGCGGCATTCCAGCCGTAGGTCGACCTCCACGTCGCCGAGGGCGAGAGTGCTGCCCAACCGGGACTGTTCGACGTCGACCACGGACGCACCCAACTCCCCCACCAGGGCCATCAGCCGGGCCAGGGAGCCGGGTCGATCCGAGATCTCGATGCGCAGCGACAGGAACCGGCCGGCCGCGACCAGGCCGTGCTGGGTGACGTGCAGCAGCACCAACGGGTCGATGTTCCCCCCGGACAACACGGCCACCACCGGCGGTCGGAACTTCTGGGGCGCAGCCATGATCGCCGCCACGGCAGCCACTCCGGCCGGTTCCACCACGAGTTTCGCGCGTTCCAGACACAACAGCATGGCCCTGGACAGCTGGTCCTCCGACACCGTGACCATGTCGTCGACGAGCTCGCTGACGTGCGAATACGTCAGGGCGGTCGGTTCTCCTACCGCGATGCCGTCGGCGAGCGTCGACATCTGCCTCAACCGCACCGGACGCCCCGCGGCCAGCGAATCGGGCCAGGCTGCGGCCTGCTCCGCCTGCACACCGATGATCTTCACGTCGGGTCGCAGACCTCGGACGGCCGCCGCGATTCCGCTGATCAGACCGCCCCCGCCGGTCGCGACCACGATGGTGGCGACCTCCGGAACCTGCTCGAGGATTTCCAGGCCGACCGTGCCCTGGCCGCGAAGGATGTCGGGATGATCGAAGGGGTGCACCAGCACGGCACCGGTCCGTTCCGCGAACGCCCGAGCCTCGATCAGAGATTCGTCGAGGGTGTCGCCCAGCAGATGCACAGTCGCCCCGTAGGCCCGGGTGGCGGTGAGCTTCGCGATGGAGGCGCCGACCGGCATGAAGACGGTCGCATCGCAGCCGAGCATCGCAGCCGCCAGAGCGACGCCCTGCGCGTGGTTACCGGCGCTGGCCGCGACCACACCGTTGGCCCGTTCGGCGTCGGTCAGTCGAGCGATTCGCGTGTATGCGCCGCGGATCTTGAACGAGCCGGTCCGCTGCAGGTTTTCGCACTTGAGGTAGACCGGGCCGCCGACCAGTAGTTGCAACGGGCGCGAGGATTCCATCGGTGTGCGCCGGATGACGCCGGCCAGCAGCTGGGCGGCGGCCTCGATCTCCGCTACCCCGATCAGCACTGGACCGATCGGATCACCGCCGATCGGATCACCGCCGATCGGATCAATCCTGGTTGTGGTCATAGCGGCATCCTGCCAGGTGAAAGTCTCGGGCCAGGATTGTCGTCGCCGCGGGGCTGTGCCGAAGCGAGGCGCTGGAACGCAATCGCCCGCTTGTCCGGGAAGCCGCTGATCAGCCGGGGTGGGGCCAGTACGACTCCGGATGCAGCACCACCGCTGCCGCGCCGATCAGCCCCGCGTCGCCGCCGAGCAGCGCGGGCACCACCCGAGGGGATGCCGCATAACCCAGCCGCGCGAATTTGCTGTAGCCGTCGGCAATCGGATCGAACAGCAGGGAACCGGCACCCGCCACTCCGCCGCCGATCACCACGACGTCCAGGTCGAGCATGGTCACGGCGCCGGCGACGGCGAGCCCGATGGCCTCGCCGGCGCGGCGGAAGGTCGCCATCGCCACAGCGTTTCCGCGTCGGGCCTGCTCGGCGACCTCGGCGGCGTCGATCGCGTCGCTTCCATGCGCTCGAGCCCAGGCCGCGATGTTCGTACCGCTGGCGATGGCCTCCAGGCAGCCGGTGCCGCCGCAGACGCAGGTCGGGCCGAACGGATCCACGCTGACGTGCCCGATGTGACCGGCGTTGCCGGTCGTTCCCGGTACGACGCAGCCGTCGATGATCACCCCGCCGCCGACCCCGGTGGACACCACCATGCCCAGCACGTTGCGCCGGCCTCGCGCAGCACCGCGCCAGTGCTCGGCGACCGCCACCGCTACCGCGTCGCCGAACATTCGCACATCGAGCCCGTAGCGTTCGGTCAACCGGTCCCGCAGCGGAAAGCCGCGCCAGGCGGGGATGTTCACGGGTGAGACCGTTCCGGCGTCGCGGTCCAGCGGAGCCGCGGTCGCGATACCGATGCCGGGCAGCTCCGCCGCGGCCTCGGGCTCCAACCCGGCTGCGTGCAGCACGGAGTCGACCACCTTCACGAGCGCGGCGAACAGCGCCTCGGGATCGGTCCCCTGCGGATTGACAATTCGTCGGGCCGAGATGATCTCACCGAGTCCGGTGACCAGTCCCGCCGCGAACTTCGTGCCGCCGATGTCGATGGCCAGCGCTGGGCGGTCAGCGGCTGCGTCGGACGCGCTCAATTCAGCGCGTCCGTGAGGTCTGCCAGCAGGTCCTCGATGTCCTCGATTCCGACCGAGAGCCGGATCAGGTCGTCCGGGACCTCCAGACTGGAGCCGGCCACGCTGGCATGCGTCATCAGGCCCGGGTGTTCGATCAGTGACTCGACGCCACCCAGCGACTCACCGAGGATGAACAGCCGGGTCCGCGAACAGATTTTCACCGCTTCTTCTCGTCCACCGACGACGCGGAACGAGACCATGCCGCCGAAGCGGTGCATCTGGCCGGCGGCGACGTCGTGACCAGGATGCGTCGAAAGGCCGGGGTAGTAGACGCGGCCCACCCGAGGGTGCGACTCGAGCAGATCGACGACCAGTTCGGCGTTGTCGCAGTGCCGTTCCATCCGCAGCGACAGCGTCTTGAGTCCACGCAGGGTCAGCCAGGCGTCGAACGGCCCGGCGACCGCGCCCATCGATTTGGCGTGGAAGCTGAACATCTCGCCGAGTTCGTCGTTGTCGGTGACCAGCGCCCCACCGATCACGTCGGAGTGCCCGCCGACGTACTTGGTGGTGGAATGCAGCACCACGTCAGCACCCAGGACCAGTGGCTGCTGCAGATACGGTGAGGCGAAAGTGTTGTCCACCAACAGTTTGGCGTTCGTTTCGCGGGCCACCTCGGCCAGGCCGTAGATGTCGGCGATGTTGAGCAGCGGGTTGGTCGGCGTCTCGGCCCAGATCATCCGGGTGTTCGGCCGGACGGCTGCACGTACCGCGTCGACGTCCGAGATCGGCACCGCCGTGTACGTCAGACCCCAGGGCACACCGATCTTGTCGATCAGCCGGAAGGAGCCGCCGTAGGCGTCGTCGGGAATGATCAGGTGGTCACCTGGGCGCAGCATCGCCCGCAGGGCGGTGTCCGCTGCTGCCATTCCGGACGCAAACGCGCTGCCGTGCCGCCCCCGTTCCAGGCTCGCCAGCGCTGTCTCCAGCGCCGTTCTGGTCGGGTTGCCGGCCCTGGAGTAGTCGTAGCCGGCCCTGGTCTGTCCCACCGCATCCTGTGCGTAGGTCGACGTCTGGTAGATCGGAACGACCACGGCACCGGTGGTGGCGTCGGGCTGCTGACCGACGTGGATGGCTCGGGTGGAGAAGCCGTCATCGGCCGGAAAGGTCATGCCGCAAGATTAGCGGCCCAGCAAGCGCTCTCAGCCCGCCAGGAAGTTGAGCAGATCGGCCCTGGTCAGCACGCCGGCCGGCTTGCCGTCGTCCACCACCATCACGGCGTCGGACACCTCCAGCGCGGAACGCACCACCGGGATCTCCTCGCCGGAACCGACCAGCGGCAACGGCTTGGCCATGTGCGCGGAGACGGCATCGGCCAGCGACGCCCGACCGGTGAACAGGTCCTCCAGCAAGGCGCGATCGGACACCGAGCCGACTACCTCGCCCGCCATCACCGGAGGTTCCGCCGACACCACGGGCATCTGCGACACCCCGTACTCGTGCATGATCTCGACCGCGTCCCGCACCGTCTCGTTCGGATGCGTGTGCACCATCGCCGGGAGCTCGCCGCTCTTGCGCCGCAACACGTCCCCGACCGTGGTGTGGCCGTCCCGGGCCACGAATCCGTACGATGCCATCCATCGGTCGTCGAAGATCTTGGACAGGTAGCCGCGGCCGCCGTCGGGCAGCAGCACGACGACGACGTCGTCCTCGGTGAGTCGTTCGGCCACCCGCAGCGCCGCGGCGACCGCCATTCCGCACGATCCGCCGACCAGCAGCCCCTCTTCCCGTGCCAGGCGCCGGGTGATGGCGAACGAGTCGGCGTCCGAGACGGCGACGATCTCGTCCGCGATCGTGGGGTCGTACGCGCTGGGCCAGAAGTCCTCCCCGACC
>JAABUU010001167.1_pt1 | contig 46522 bp, 45 predicted proteins | sample 5559301 | NCBI WGS metagenome assembly JAABUU01 (sample SAMN10711884, study PRJNA513360) | rock metagenome | isolation source: Antarctica rocks | place: Antarctica: Victoria Land, Richard Nunatak white | reverse complement strand
ATTCTTTTCTCTGCTCCCTCTTCGCGTCCTTCGCGCCTTCGTGGTTCAATCGGACAGTTCGTCGCGTACAATGGCGTGTGGGCGGGGGAATGGTTGAGAGGGAGGAGAGTGCATGGGTACGAGTGCCGAGCATATCAAGCAGTATATTCGGGACATCCCTGATTTCCCGCAGCCTGGCGTCCTGTATCGGGACATCACGCCGCTGCTCGCCAACCCCATTGCGTTCAAGAGCGTGCTGGACGCCCTCGCCGCGCAGTATCGGGGCGCGAAGGTCGAGGCAGTCGTGGCAGTCGAGTCGCGCGGATTCATCTTCGGCGCGCCGCTCGCCTATCTTCTCGGCGTCCCCTTCGTGACCGCCCGCAAATTCGGCAAACTGCCATATACCACGATCAACGTCGCCTACCAACTCGAATACGGCGAGGCGATCATCGAGATGCATACGGACGCCCTGACGCCCGACCAGCGCGTCCTGATCGTGGACGATCTGCTCGCGACGGGCGGCACGACTGCCGCGACGGTCGAGTTGGTAGAGAAACTCGGCGGCAACGTGATCGGTATCGCGTTCGTCATCGAGCTGACCTTCCTCAATGGTCGACAGCGGCTCGGCGATCACGACATCTTCGCGCTCATCCAATACTGACAAGGAGCATGCAACATGGCGAACAGGATCAAAGTCGGGGTGATCGGGACGGGCGGCATCGCGACCCTCCGCCATCTACCCGCGTACAAGGAAGCGGAAGCGGCGGGCGTGGCGGAGGTCGTGGCAGTCAGCGATGTCGTTGAGGCGAGTGTGCGGGCCGCCGCTGAGAAGTTTGCCGTGCCGCATGCGTTCACCGATTATCGCGAATTGCTTCAGTTGCCCCTCGACGCGGTCAGCATCTGCACGCCGAATTCCTTCCACGAGCCGATCGCGCTCGCCGCGCTCGATGCCGGAATGCATGTACTCTGCGAGAAGCCGCTTGCCCTCGATTACGCGGGTGCGCGACGGATGACGGAGCGCGCCGCGCAAACGGAGCGGAAAACGGCGGTAAACTTCCGCTATCGCTGGATACCGGCGGCGGGCTTTATCCGCGATCTGATCGCGGGCGGCGAACTGGGTGAGATCTACCACGTCTACGCGAACTACTTCAACGGCAGCCTCCACGACCCGATGACACCGATCAGTTGGCGGCAGACGCGTGCGGAATCGGGCAGCGGCGCGCTGGGCGATCTCGCCTCGCACATCATTGACCTCTGCCGCTGGTGGATCGGCGAGTTCGCGAGTGTGGACGGCCATTTGCGCACCTTCACCACCGAACGACCGCTGACGACAGGCGGCGTTGGCCCAGTGGATGTTGATGATGCGGTCTCGATCCACGCGCGCTTCACCGGTGGCGCGGAGGGAGTCATCAATGCCAGCCGTTGCGCTATCGGGCACAACAACCACCAGCGCATCGAACTCTACGGCACGAAAGGCGCGCTGATCTACGAGATCGAGAAGTGGGATGCGGGCGGCGATGAAATCCGCATCTGCTTCGGCAGCGGCCAGGCGCGCTACAACGCCTTCGCCACCGTCAAGGTGCCGCCCATCTACCTACTCGGCACGCCCCAGCGCGTGATGACCGACTTCATTGACGCCATCCGTGCCGACAGCCAACCGTCGCCCGACTTCACCGACGGCATGCGCTGCCAGGAAGTGCTTGACGCGATCGAGTTGTCAGACCGCACGCATACCCCCGTGACCTTGCCGCTTGCGGTTGGCGACGCATAGGCGGTTCCGGAAATGAACCTCACCCCTGACCCCTCTCGTACGAAGCCATCGCTCTCGCGCTTCGAGAATAATAGAGCACGGCGGCGATGGAGAGGGGAGCCGATCGTTTTACGCGCTATCGCTCGCGCATGGACGATGTGTTGGGCCATGCGAACCAGGCGACGAGCAGGCTACCGAGCGTCAGGACGACGAACAGCACATCATGCTTGATGCGCGGATGCGCGGATGCGAATGCAGAATAATAGACGATGAGGATGACGAAGATCACCGCCAGCACGAGCGCAACCCCGGCGACCGCCATCCGCTGACTACGGGACAATTGTTCCATGTGCAAACCCCTTTCCTAGATCACCGCGCGAATACCGAAGAAGGCCAGACAGAAAATACCGAAGGCGATGCAATAGTATCCGAACGGGTCGAGTCGTTCCGTCTCGAAATATTTAACGAGGAAGCGGATGGCGAGGTAGGCAGTAATGCCGGAGATGACGAACCCCATCGCCGCGAGACCGAGGCCGATGTTCGCGTCTGATTTGAAGAGCTTTGGCACTTCGAGCAGACCCGCCGCGAGGATGATCGGCGTCGCCAGCATGAATGAATAGCGCGCCGCTTCTTCGTGCCGCAGGCCCACAAGCAGACCACCGGTGATCGTCGCACCGGAGCGCGAGAAGCCAGGTAGCAGCGCGAGTGCCTGCGCCGTGCCGACGCCGATCCCCTCCTTGAAGCCGACATCCGCGATCTCCTTGCCGCGTGTTTCGGTTGCGACTGACCCATCGCCCACGCCAACCGCCACGCGCTGTCGCCGTCGCAGTCGCTCGCCCGCCAGCATCATCACCCCATTGAGGACGAGGAAACAGGCAACCAGAATCGGCTTCCCGAACAGGTCTTTCAGCGGTTTCTCCAGGAGAAAGCCAAGAATGCCCGCCGGGATCGTACCGACGGCGATCAACCAGCCGAAATGCTCATCGGGATCATCGGAGAGTGTGCGATTACCGATACTGCGCAGGACCGCCGCGATGATTCGCAGCCAGTCGCGCCAGAAAAAGGTTAGCAGCGCTACTGCCGTACCGAGATGCAGCACGACGACAAAGGCGACGAAACTGGCGTTGTTCGGGTCGCCGCTCTTCCACTCGTCCCAGCCGAGCAGCGCGGGGATGAGGACGCTGTGCCCGAGGCTCGACACCGGAAAGAGTTCAAACGCGCCCTGCAATAGGCTAATGACAATCGCATGCAGTACACTCATCGCATCCCGCCATCCCGCTCCATAATCTTCTTGTCCCCTTCCATTGTGTCCGTTCACGTAACCGCGCGCAAGCATACCATCACCGCGTTATCGCAATGTTACAATGCCCGCCGCGTTCACCGATGTGTACGGGGAGATGATGCAGGTGACAGAACAGATAGGAACAGTCGCGTTCATTGGGGCGGGCGCGATGGCGGAAGCGATGCTCGCGGGGATGCTCGCGCGTGGCGTCATCCAACCGGTTCAAGTTACCGCCAGCCATCCGCGCGCCGGACGGCGGGAGGAGTTGCAGGCACGGTACGGCGTCGCGACCGTCGAGGCGAATCGCGAGGCGCTGCGCGACGCGGGTCTCGTCGTACTGACCGTCAAGCCACAGGTGATCCGCAGCGCGCTCGCCGAACTGCGGGACGTGATTGCGCCAGACCAAGTCGTCCTCTCGATCGCGGCGGGCGTGCCGCTGACGACGATCGTCAACGGTCTCGGCGGGCACGGCGCGGCGGCACGGGCGATGCCAAACACGCCCGCACAAATCGGCGAGGGCGTCAGCGTCTGGGCAACGACTGCCGCTGTCACTGACGCGCAACGGGAGATGATTGGCGCCGCCCTTGGCGCGCTCGGCCATGCCCATTACGTCGAGGACGAAAAACTCGTGGATATGGCGACCGCCCTCTCCGGCACCGGCCCGACCTACATCTTCCTCGTCATGGAGGCGCTGATAGACGCGGGCGTCCATCTCGGCTTCTCGCGCCATCTCGCGGAGCAACTGGTTATCCAGACGATGGCCGGTTCCGTCGCCTTTGCTGCCCAATCACACAAGCACCCCGCCGAACTGCGCAACCTCGTCACCTCGCCCGGCGGCACGAGCGCGGAAGCGATCTATCAGATGGAGAAAGGCGGCCTCCGCACCGTCCTCTCCAAAGCCGTCCACGCCGCCTACGAGCGCACCGTCACCCTCCGAAAAGCGCAAGAGCAGGACGAAAAGGATTGACCCCCGATGCGTCAGAGATCAACGACGGCAGCAACCAAAACGTATGAGCAGCAGAGCGTCCGAAAGGCGATCGCGCTGCTGTGCGCGGTCATCTTCCTCGCGGATGTCGTCTTCGGCATCGTCGCGCCGACGTTTTCGCTCTTCGCTAAAGACCTTGGCATTGCCGTCGCACTCCTCGGCACGATCAACACACTTGGCAGTTTCACCCAACTGCTGATTTCGCTCCCGATCGGGCTTCTCTCAGACCGTCTCAGCCGCCCACGCGTCATTACGGCGGGCATGGTGATCTACGCCGCCGCGCTCGCCAGTTTCGCGGTGGCGCAGGGACCCGCGCTGCTGATTGTCGGGCGCATTTTCACCGCCTTCGCCGCCGTCGCGATCTTTCAGATTGGCTCGGCGCATCTCGGCGACATCACCGTCACCGGGCAACGTGAAGTCGCGTACGGCTGGCTGACGACGGCAATGGGGCTTGGTTTCACCGCCGGGCCACTGATCGGCAGCCAACTGGCAGAGCGATACGGTCCACGGAGCGCGTACGTCGTCGGGAGCGTTATCGCGCTCGTTGGTGGCCTGGTCGCTGGGCGCTTCCTGCGCGAGCCTGGCGGCCAGCGCCATGTCGCGCCGCGCGCCGGATCGCTCTTCGGCGGTATGCGGCACATCCTCCACCAGCGGGACATTCTCGTCGTCAGTTTCGGCAACATGCTGATGGGCGTCGCATTTTCGGGCGCGATCGCCACCTTTTTTCCGATCTACGGCGACCATGTGATGATTTCCGAAGGGGCAATCGGCACGATGTTCGCAATCCGCGCGCTCGTTTCCGCCGCCAGCCGCTTTCCGAACAGTATGCTCGCGCGCCGGGTCGGCAGCAAACCGATCTTGCTGATCGCACTCTTCCTCGAAGTAATCGTGATGTTCAGCATCGCCAGGACGGGCCAGCGCGTTCTGCTCACTGTCCTGCTTGCGGCGGAAGGACTTGCCTTCGGGGCGTACCTCGTCGCGGGGCAGACCTACATCGCGGAGCACACGACGCGTGAGACGCGCGGCGTGGCGGTCGGCGTCTATTCGACCGCCTCCAATCTCGGTGGAACAGCCGCACCGATCCTGCTCGGGCTGATTGCCGGTCGGTGGGGCATCGCCAGCGTCTTCACGGTGGCGTCGTGCGCGCTCGGCGTCGGCTTCATCGTGTGTGCGGCTGGTATGCTGTTCGTGTACCGCAGTGACGTGCGGCGACTTGTCGTCGAGCATCGGTAGCGTAGGCTACCGATAGGAAGGAGTGCATCGTGATGACACGGATTTTGCTCGGCGAATGCAAGCAGGAAGTCTCCTCGTTCAATCCCGCGCTCAGCCATTACGACGACTTTACGTTCTCGCGTGGCGACGAACTGATTGCGGTCCATCAGGGCGCACAGAGCGAAATGGGCGGCGCGCTTAGCATCTTCTCCACCCGCGACGATAGTGAATTCGTTCCCGCATTCGGCGCGCGGGCGATCACCTCGGGTGGGACGCTCGCGGCGGCGGACTGGCAGCGCATCGCCAATGAATTCCTCGATGCGGTGCGCGCCGCTTCTCCCGTGGACGCCGTCTACTTCTCACTCCACGGCGCGATGTCCGCCGAGGGCGAGGGCGACCCGGAGGGCTACCTGCTCGCGCAGACACGCACAATTCTCGGCGAGCGCATCCCTATCGTCATCTCCCTCGACCTGCACGGCATCCTCACCGACCGCATCCTGGAGAATGTGGACGCCCTGACGGTCTATCACACCTATCCGCATATGGATATGTATGAGACTGGCGAGCGAGCGGCACGGCTCCTCCTTCGCATCCTCGATGAGGGTGTGCGGCCCGCGACCGCAGTCGTGAAGATTCCCGCCCTCGTCCGCGGCAAGGAACTGATCACCGAGACAGGGCTTTTCGGCGCATTGATCCAGCGCTGCCAGGCGATTGAGGCTAGTCCGGGCGGGCTTTCCGCCGGGATGTTCATCGGCAACCCGTTCACCGATGTGCCCGATTTACGGTCGAACAGCATCGTCGTCACCGACGACCCGGAACGGTCGGCGCGCGAGGCATTGGCGCTCGCGGAAGATTTCTGGGCAGTACGCGAGAAATTGCACGAAGACCTGACGCCGCTCGCCGATGCAGTCCAGATCGCGAAGGAGACGACCGGCACGGTCGTGATGATGGACGCGGCGGATGCGACGAGTTCGGGCGCCTCCGGCGACAGCAACGCGATTCTCCGGGCGTTGATGGAGGCGGGCTACCAGGGTCGAACACTCGTCCCGATCATTGACCCACGCGCCGCCGCAGCCGCCTTTGCGGCGGGTGTCGGCAACCCGGTGCGCACGGAGGTCGGTGGTGCGTTCGACCCGGAACGGTTCCCACCGCTGCTGATCGAGGGGCAGGTGCATCTGCTGTCGGATGGGAGGTTCATCGCTGAATTCAACGAGATGGACGCATTTTCGGGGCCGACCGCAGTCGTGATCGCCGCGAACTACACCCTCGTTCTCGGCAGCCGCCCGGTCAGCCTGCACGACCGTTCGTTTTATTACGCGCACGGGCAAGACCCGACGCACTTCGATTGCGTTGTCGTCAAGTCACCGCACTGCAAGCCGCATATGTATGCCGAGTGGTGCGCGCGCAGTATCAACGTGGACGCCCCCGGCTCGACAAGCGCTAACCTGCCCTACCTCGGCCATACCGCATGCGCCCGTCCGATCTTCCCACTGGACGATGATGTCACATTCGATCCACAGGTGCGAGTTTTTCAGAGGACCGCGAACTGATGGTGGAATCCGGCGGGCGCATCTCTCTGCGCCCCTACGAATGGATACCCGTCAATCAATCGCCCAATTGCGCGGCCAAAGCATCAGGCGTCGTAACGGGGAGTTTGCAGGCGTATCGCTCGCATACAGAGGCGGTCGCCTGCCCGCCAATCTGATCGCGGCCACGGAGAAGCGCCGGTTGGTCATCTTCCGGCATGCCGGGTCGCCGGAGCGCGGTGACGGTGTTCGGACGGAAGCGGCGGTGGAGGACGTTGACGAGCGCGGCGGTATCCGGGGCGTCCGGCTCCCCAACAAGCGCTACTTCCTGCGGCGTGGCGAGGGCGAAGTCGAGGGCACAGAGGATGCGACCAAAGCCGGTCGGATAGCGTGTCATCGGCTCCCACAGGCCCCGCAGGACACGATCGGCCTTCTCCGCGTAGCCGCGATCGTCATACAGCACAGCGAATCGTTGCAGCGTCTCAACCGCGACCGAGTTCCCGGCGGGGATCGCGTTATCGAAGACACTCTTCGGTCGGGCGATCAGCGCCTCGTGGTCGCGGCCCGTGTCGAAGAAGCCGCCGTTCGTGTCGTCCCAGAACTGCGCGACCATCGTCGCGGCGAGCGTGTGCGCTTCGGATAGCCAGCGCGGATCGAAGGTCGCTTCATAGAGCGCGAGCAGACCGTCTGCAAGGAAGGCGTAGTCTTCCAGGTAGCCGTTGAGTTTGCTCTGACCGTCTTTGTACGTGCGGAGGAGCAGCCCGTCGCGCCGCAGTGTCGCGAGGGCAAAATCCGCCGCACGTTCCGCCGTGGCGCGATAGTCGGCCCGGTCGAGGACGGCGGCGGCTTCGGCGAAGGCGCGGAGCATCAGGCCATTCCACGCCGTCAGCACCTTCTCGTCGCGGCCAGGGTGGACGCGCTTCTCGCGGGCAGCGAGGAGGATCGGTCGCGCGCGGTCAAGCGCCGCCTGCACCACGGACGGCGCGACGCCAACGCGCTCCGCGACGGCTGCCAACGCCTCGCCGATGTGCAGGATGTTGACGCCCTCAAAGTTCCCGCGCGTCGTCACATCGTAGTACGCGGCGACGAGGCGTGCATCGTCCGCGTCGAGCAGCGTGGTCAGTTCATCAGGCGTCCAAATGTAGAATTTCCCCTCGTGCCCCTCGCTGTCCGCGTCGAGGGTAGCGTAAAAGCCGCCCGCCGCGTCCACCATCCCGCGCGTCACCCAGTCGAGCGTTTCGGTGGCGACACGGCGGTAAAAGTCGTTGCCGGTCAACTGGTACGCGTGGAGGTATACCGGTACAAGCAGCGCATTATCGTAGAGCATCTTCTCGAAGTGCGGCACAAGCCAGACCGCGTCCACCGAATAGCGATGGAACCCGCCGCCCAGTTGATCGTAGAGGCCGCCGCGCGCCATCTTCTGCAAGGTTCGCTCCGCCATATCGAGCGCCTGTGCGGAACCGGTACGGACATGCTGCCGCAAGAGAAAATCCAGTATCATCGGCTGCGGGAACTTCGGCGCACCCCGGAAGCCGCCGTTGACCCAATCGAACTCCGTGGCTATCGCTTCCATCGCTGTGTCGAGCGCTACTGTTGTCATCGTTTCACCGCTCGGTTGCCCGGCGAATTGGAGTCCTGTGTGCAGGTGATCCCGAAGCGCCGCAACGTTCCGCGCGATGTCATCCCGTTTTTCATCGTACGCGGTTGCCACGGAGGTGAGGACGGTACGGAAGGCGGGCATGCCGTGGCGCGGCTCGGGCGGGAAGTATGTGCCACCATAGAATGGCTCGCCCTCCGGCGTCAAAAAGACGGTCATCGGCCAGCCACCCTGCCCAGTGATCGCCTGCACCGCCGCCATGTAGATCGTGTCGAGGTCCGGGCGTTCCTCGCGGTCCACCTTGATCGAGACAAATCGCTCGTTCATCAGCGCGGCAGTTGACGGGTCCTCGAACGATTCATGCTCCATCACATGGCACCAATGGCACGCCGCGTAGCCGATGGAGAGCAGAATCGGCTTCCCCTCCGCGCGCGCGCGATGCAGGGCTTCTTCACCCCACGGATACCAGTCCACCGGATTATCCTTATGCTGCAAGAGATACGGGCTTGTCTCGTGGGCCAAACGGTTCGCCATGCGGCGCCTCCGATACAGTGAAGTTCGTCGTAGACAGCGACCGTGCGCGGATACGCATCAGTATCGCACTCAAAACGGTGCGTGCCCCTCGTCGCGTGCAACCCTGGTGCCACGGCATCACACTTGCGCAGTGTTCGGCAACGTAAAGGAGCCGTTTCGATGATTGACGCCGTGCTCTCCGATATTGATGGGACACTGATAGACAACAATGCCCTACATGTCCTCGCATGGCAGCGCGCTTTCCGCCGCATCGGCACGCATGTAGACGGCAACACAATCCTGCACAAGATCGGCATGGGCGGTGACCAACTCGCCCCGAGCATCCTCGGCCCGGATGCGGGGAATGCGGTCAAGCAGGTGCAGCAATTCCACGGTGAGGAGTACACGGAGAAGGGTCTGATTGACCACGCGGAACCGCTACCCGGCGCGGCCGATCTGTTGGACGTGCTGCGAGCGCGGGGCATCCGCGTCGCGCTCGCCTCGTCCGCGAAGCCGGAAGAAGCGCAAAAATACCTCGCTCTGCTGGGCGGGCCGGAAATCGTGGATGCCGTCATCACCTCCGAAGATGTCGCCGCAACCAAGCCCGCGCCGGATATTTTTGCGGTCGCGTTGGACAAACTCGGCAAGCCCGATCATCCCCTCGCCATCGGTGACACTGTGTACGATATCGAATCCGCGAAGAAAATGGACATTCCCTGCGTTGCGGTAATGAGCGGTGGAATCGAGCGCGCGTTGCTCATGGAGGCAGGTGCGGCCGCTGTCTATCTTGACATCGCCGATCTCTTGCTTCATCTTGACCATATACTTTCTGGGCGCTTCGCACCATAAACAATAGCGACCTTCGTCGTTGGGGGAATATGCAGCCCGATGACACCACGCCAATCGTCAACATCGTCGGCGAGCACATCGCACTCGGGCCAATCCGACGCGACCTGCTGCCGCTCTATCAGCGGTGGTTCAACGACTTCAGCACGCTGCGGACGCTCGCTATTCCGCCACATCCGCTAACGATGGAGAGCGAATCCGCGTGGTACGAGGATGCCGCCACAACGGACGCTTCCACGGTCTACTTCACAATCTATGAGACGCAAGCATGGCGACCGGTCGGCACGACCCAATGGAATAGGATTGACTATCGGAATCGCACTGCCGCACTGGCAATCCTGATCGGCGATGCGGCGGATCGGGGCAAGGGATACGGTACCGAAGCGACGCGCCTGATGCTCGACTACGCCTTCACCGCGCTCGGTCTGCACAACGTCATGTTGACGTGCTACGCCTTCAATCTGGCCGGGCAGCGCGCGTACGAAAAGGCCGGATTCCGCGCCTTCGGACGCCGCCACGCATGCCACTGGATGGGCGGGCGCCTCTGGGACGAAATCTACATGGAGTGCCTCGCCAGCGAGTTCGAAAGCCCTGTTCTCGCACGCATCTTCGCGCCGGACGAGCCAAAGCAATGAGCATTGAGGACCGACTACCGACTCATAGCCGCGTCCGTACCGCCCAGAGTTCCGGGAACGCTTTCTCTTTCAACGCTTCCATCAGATAGGTGACGCCGCTCGTGCCCGCCGTGCCGGGTCGGTCGCCGATCGCGCGGTCGGCGATGCCGACATGCATCGCCACCATTAGCCAGTTTGCCTCCGACACGTCAACGAGCGCTTCCGCGACGCGGTAGAGCATGCCGCAGCGTGACGGCTCGCGATAGAGCGATTCCAGATCAATGCCCGCCCGTGCGAGCCCGCCACGAAAGGCCACCCAGACCGGGCTTTCGTCCAGATTGCGGAGGCCAAGCGCGTGCTGCACTTGGCGGGTCTGCGCGGATTCCGAGCCGCTCGCCGTGCCGAGCGCGGGGCGGAATTCGAGGAAACTGCGCGGCGGCAGATGATCGAGCAGCATCATGTGATCGTTCAGAAGCCGCTGGATTGCCGCGACCCGCAGCAGATGCTCCACCGCGACCTCGCACTCGTCCGCATCAAGGGCAGCAGACGCGCACCGGAGGTCGAGCAGTTGCTGTTTGAACCACAACTCGAACGCCTGATGGACGATGATAAAGAAGTGTTCCGCCGCCTGGGCGTGCATCGGCATGTCGGGCGGGCCGACGGACGTTTGCAAGGCCAGCATCTCCGGCAAGCGCAGATAATCGGTGTACGTCAGATGGTTCTCGGTCGTCATCGCGGCACGCTCCGATGCGAAAGGCGGCAGATCACGCGGTTGGCTCACTTCACCGCCATTTCGCCACCATCCGGCGGCGGCGTCAAGCGAGCGGTGCTATACTGCCGCCCGCACAGCACATTGGGGAGGAGCAACGGCACGAAGGGAGGCCCGGGGTGGACGCGACCGAACTCTGTTATACGTCGGCAACGGAACTGGGTGCGATGATCCAATCGCTCGATCTCTCGCCGGTTGAACTGGTCGACGCGGTGATTGCGCGGATCGAACGACTCAACCCGACGCTCAATGCCTTTCTAACATTCACGCCGACGATCGCCCGCGAGAACGCGAAAGCCGCCGAGACACGCGCTCTCCGCTTCGAGCGACGCGGCCCGCTCGACGGTATCCCCTACTCGATCAAGGACCTCGAACAGACAGCGGGCGTCCGCACGACCTTCGGCTCCAAATTCTTCGAGGAGAATATCCCCGCTGCGGACGGCGCGGTCGCGGCGCGGATGAAGGCGACGGGCGGCGTCTTCCTCGGCAAGACGAACACGCCGCACTTTGGCTACAAGGATATGTGCGACAACCTGCTCGGCCCACCCTGCCGTAATCCGTGGAATACCGAGCGCACCTCGGGCGCATCATCGGGCGGCGCGGGCGCGGCGGTTGCAGCGGGACTTGGCCCAATCGCGCACGGGTCGGACGGCGCGGGTTCGATCCGCATCCCCGCCGCACTCTGCGGCATCTTTGGCATGAAACCCTCCTACGGGCGCGTGCCCTATTATCCGAACACCGATTACTTCGCCCTCCGCTCCCACAACGGTCCAATGGCACGCACCGTGCGCGATGGCGCGCTGATGCTCCAGGCAATGGCCGGGCCGGATCACCGCGACCCGCTGACGATTGACGCGCCGCCAGACGACTACCTCGCCGCGTGCGATGGCGACCTTTCCGGCCTGCGCGTCGCGTGGAGCGCCGATCTCGGCTACGCAGCGGTGGACCCCGAAATCCGCGCCATCACGGAACGCGCGGCGCAACGCTTCAGCGACCTCGGTGCGACGGTCGAGGAGCCGACGCTCGACTGGCCCGACCCGTACGAGTGGCACAAGATTATCTACCAGGTCAACGTCGCCACCCGCAGCCACGAGCGCGCCCTCGCCCGCCCTGACTGGATCGAGCCGACGATGATGCGGATGATGCTCAATGCGGGCCGCTACAGCGCCATCGAACTGAACAAAGCATTCCTCCAGCGCAGCGTCTTCTATAATGCCGTGCGCGCGACATTCGATACCTACGACCTGATGCTGACGCCGCAAATGCCCGTCGCTGCGTGGTCGTGCGCGCCGGGCGCGGACGAAGGGACATTCACGATTGACGGCCGCCCCGCATCGAGCATCTTCGACCGCGTGCCGTTTATGTACCCCTTCAACCTGACGGGCTACCCGGCAGCGAACGTCCCCTGCGGTTTCACCAACGAGAGGTTACCCGTCGGCTTGCAAATCGTCGGCCGGTGGCACGCGGACAGTATGGTACTGCGCGCCTCCGCCTGCTTCGAGGCACTACAACCCTGGGCGCAGCATCGGCCACCTGTGGATGAACAAGATTGATAGCGGGCTTCAGCCTGCCGAACCTCTCTGCGGCAGGCTGAAGCCCGCCGCCACCGATTGATGAAGGAGCATACGAAGATGGCGATGGGACGGATCGAGTTTGGCTACAACCCGTCGAGTGGCGACCGGGGCATCGAGGTCATTGACGGCGCGACGTACGTGCGCGACCTGCACGAGGTCTGCGACCTCGCCAGCCAGCACTTCGACACCTTCTGGATCTCCGACCATTTCATGCGCGGCGACACGTTTCGCATGGAGTGCTGGACGCATCTGACGTGGCTGGCGGCGCGCTATCCGACGCAGACGCTCGGCACGGTCGTGATCGGCAACTCGTATCGCCATCCTCCACTGCTCGCGAAGATGGCTGCCAGCCTGCAAGCCTTCAGTCGCGGTCGCCTCATCATGGGTTACGGTGCGGGCTGGCTCGAAGATGAGTACCGCGCCTACGGCTATGAATTTCCCTCCGCCCGCGTCCGCATCGCGCAGATGGTCGAGGGCATTGCGGTGATGAAGGCGATGTGGACCGAACGCCCCGCGAACTATCACGGCACGTATTATCAGGTAACGAACGCCTACTGCGAGCCGATGCCGGACCCCGTGCCGCTCGTGATGATCGGCGGCGACGGCGAGAAGTACCTTCTGCGCGCCGTCGCCGAGCACGCTGATTGGTGGCTCACCTACTCGCGCGACACGGCGACCATCCAGCACAAGATCGCCGTCTTGCAGCAGCATTGCAACGATGTTGGCCGGGATTTCGCGACAATTCGCAGGGTCTACCCGATGACGATCTACCTCGCGGACTCCCGCGCGGCGGCAGAGCAGCAGGCGGGAGCGAAGACGGAGAGCGACAGCCCGCCCTTCTTTGGCGAACCCGGCGCACTCGTCGAGCGCATCCAGGAGATGCACGCGCTCGGCTTCGACCATTTCGCGCTCTCCTTCGCCGGTTGGTCGGACACGACCGACATGCGCCTGTTCATTGACAAGGTTTTACCGGCGTTCCGCTAGCGCATCGGCGGCGCGCATGTGGAGCGCGGCGATGAACAGCCAAAGGACGAGCGTGTACACGAGCAGCCGTTCACCTGTTCCCTGCTGCAATACGGGCAGCAGCGCGCCACTGATGACGACGACGATAGAGAAGATGAGCGACACGAGGCGGAAAGATCGCCAGCGACGGTCGCGGAAGAACGCGGCAGTCAGAATCAGGACGCTGATTGCTTCACACAAGATGGCGATAAATGCCGCCCGCCCGTGGATCGCCCCGGCGACGGTTGACGGCTGACCTTCTCCATCGGTGCGGAAGAGGCCGATGAGGATCGTGCTGAGACCGGAGACAAACAGCACAACCGTACCGACGCGCGCAAGCCACGTTGGGTTCATCGTCGCGTGCATCACCATCGCTAGTGAGATCGTACCGACGCCGAGGATAACCAGCGCGCTCGACATGAGCAACCCGAACCGTCCGATGGCATACTCGCTGATGTAGTGGGTCGCGGGGTTCAAGTCGCGCCGGAGCAGATGGAGAGCTGCATTTGCGAGGAGAAAGAAGGCGGGATCGGCAACGCTGATGATGATGACGACCGCAAAGGTGCGCGGATGCGTGCGAAAAATACCCTGCGGTTGCGCGCTCATTATGGAGACATCCTCCCTTTGCGAAGCAGAACGGGCATCTTCCCTCCGATGCCGTTCGAGTGTACCATCGCACAGCAGGGAGACATGGAAGTCTCCGCAGAAAGACGGCGGATGAAGATCGCGTTTGCGTCGCTCGTTGGTGTTGAGCCGATGCCCTTTCCAACCCTCCTCGAGCGCGCCAAAGCGGTGGGGTTGGATGCCATCGAGGTCAATGTTGGCCCGACATTTCCGCGCATTGCTGAGGCATTGTATCCCGGCCATCTCGATCTGGACGCGATCCTGCGCGATGGGCCGGGGCAGACACACGAACGACTCGCCGCGCACGGTATGACAATCACCTCGCTCGCGCCGATGCTCAATCTGCTTACGCCCGATTCCACGCGACGCGAGGAACGGATCAACACCTTCCGACAGACGGTTGACGTGTGCGCCACGCTCGGCGTGCCAACCGTCGTGACGTATGGCGGGTCGGCGTTCGGCATGCATTTCTCCGGGCTGCCGGGTGTCGGGCCGGATCATCCATCGAACCACCGTCTCGAAAACGTCGCAATCTTTACCGAGATCTTCACGCCGCTCGCGCAGTACGCCGAGGCGAAGGGCGTACGGATCGCCTTCGAGACGGCGGCGCGCGGTGGCGGCGAGGGCAACATCGCGCACAGCCCGGACTTGTGGGATCTGCTCTTCGACGCGGTGCCTTCGCCTGCGCTCGGCCTCAGTTTCGATCCGTCGCACCTCGTCTGGCTCCAGATTCCGAATATCCCCGACCTGATCCGGCAGTATGGCTCGCGCATCTACCACTTCGATGCGAAGGACACCGAAATTCTGCCCGCTGTGCTGGCACGACAAGGCATCCTCGGCAGCGGCTGGTGGCGCTATCGTCTACCGGGACTCGGCGCGCTCGATTGGCGTGGCATCCTCTCCGCACTCGGCGACATCGGCTACGATGACGTCATCAGCATCGAGAATGAGGACCCGCTCTTTCTCGGCCTCGATAGCGTCGCGTGGTCTGCCGATTACTTGCGGAGCATCTTTCCCTTGTCGCACGTGGGTGACAACACAACTGGCTGAAGGAGGGTTCGTACATGGCTGAACGCGTACGGGTCGGGTTGATCGGGTGCGGCAAGATCGCGCAGACGCACGCCGCCGCGCTCTCCTCACTGGCGGAAGCGGATTTCGTCGCCGTCGCCGACCTCGACGTGGATCGCGCGCGGGCAATGGCCGAGGCCTTCCACGTCCCGCGCGTTTTCTCGGACGCCGAGGCGCTGCTGGCGAGCGGCGAGGTCGAGGCGGTCGTTGTCTGCACGCCGCACCCGAGCCACACGCCGCTCGTCGTTGCAGCGGCGGAGGCGGGCGTTCATGTCCTCTGCGAAAAGCCGATTACGACGCGCCTCACCGACGCCGACCGGATGATCGAAGCGGCAGCACGGGCGAAGATTAAGTTCGGCGTCATCTTCCAGCGCCGCTTCTGGCCCGCCGCGCAGCGCATACGCACGGCGATTGACACTGGGCAACTGGGCAACCTGACGCTCGGCGAGTGCATCGCCCATCTCTCGCGCGATCGCGCGTACTTCGCGCAGGACGCGTGGCGCGGCAAGTGGGCGACCGAGGGCGGCGGCGTGCTCATGAATCAGGCCGTCCACACGATTGACACATTCCAGTGGTTCATGGGCGAGGCCGTGGAAGTCTTCGGGCGCTACGCAACGCTCGTCCACGGCGACTACATTGATGTCGAGGATACCGTCGTCGCGACGGTGAAGTTCGCCAGCGGCGCGCTCGGCATCATCGAGGCGTCCACAAGCATCAACCCGAACCGGGGTTTCCGTGTCGCGGTGCATGGGGACAACGGCGCGACGGCGAGCGTCTGGGAATTTCCCGAAGGCAAAGAAGGGATCAACGACATCTGGACGGTGGGCGGCAAGGAAGCATACGTGCCCGTCTGGGAAGGCGTCGAGGAGCGGCGCGCGGGCTTCCCGCACTTTCACACACTGCAAATTCAGGACTTCCTCCAGGCCGTCCGCGACGACCGCCCGCTCGCCATCACCGGCGCGGAGGCGCGTAATTCCCTCGAAATCATCCTTGCCATCTACCATTCCTCCCGCACCGGCCTGCCCGTCCACCTGCCAACTCACGGCGAGGACATCGGGGAGTAAACCTCACGCCTTCGACGCATCCGCGAACACCTCGTCCTGCTCGGCGCGTAGTGACCAGAGAAATGCATTGGTTGGGCGTTCGATCATGTCGTAGGCGATCGGCTGGTCAGCGGCGACCGCGCGTGTCAGGCGGACGCCGTCTGTCATTGTCAGAGGGAGCAGATTTCCGGCACGGACGATTGCGGCGCGCTCGATTAGGCCGTAGACCATCTTGCCGCCGCTGCCGTCCAGCGTTTCGCCTGCCGTGAGATCGCGCTTCGCGACGGCGATCACGTCCGCGACGGGCACGCCGATGGGCGCACCGGTCGGCTTGCCGTAGAGTCCCGCTTCCGCGATGGAGAGCGGCGCTTCGATACCGCAGAGATGATACGGACGATAGTGCGCGGCAGTCGTGCCATCCGGCCCCATCTTTAGACCGTAGAAACCGAGGTCGGAGGCGATGCGCGGGTGGCCGGTGCGGACGACGATGAAGACGCCGATGTCGAGGTGGTTCGGTAGCACCGTCACGCCATCGGGCGCGACCGCATTCGCCAACTCGACGACACCGAACTCGTTCAGCACGCCACCGTTTGCCTGAAGGCTGAAGACCGTCGCAAGGTCCGGGATCGTCGCGCTCGGCTCATGCATGCCGCGCACATCGGGCACAAGGCCCGTCATGTTGGCGACGCTGCACATCTCGATCTGCGATTTCGAGCCGTCGCGGAAGGAGTTATACATCTGCGCGTTCAGTTGCTGCTCCCGCACCAGTTGCGGGTCGTAGCCGTAGCGCGCGAAGGCTTCTTCGGGATCGCCCTCGCGGTCGGAACTGAACCGGCGCGTCCCCCGGCCCGCGACGACGACCTCCAGGCCGAGCGCCTGTGCCCAATCCACGAGGCGCATGATGCAACCCGGTTGGTCGCCATCCGCGACGGTGTAGACGACGCCTGCCGCCCGCGCTCGTTTGTTCAACAGCGATCCGACCGCGACATCCGTCTCCATATTGACCATCACGATGTGCTTGCCGCGCGCAATCGCCGCCGCGCCGATGCGGGCGCCATTCTCCGGCACGCCCGTCGCCTCCACGACGACATCGAGCGGCGCGTCGCAGAGCGCGAGCGGATCGTCCGTCACCGCCACCTTGCCCTGCTCGATTGCCCGCGCGATTGCCGGTGCGTCGCCCGCATGCACGACATCGTCCGCCGCCATGCCGTTGCGGGCGAAGACGGCCCGTGCCTTGTCTGGGAAAAGGTCCGCGAGGGCGACGAGCCGCAAGCCCGGCATGCGCGACACCTGATGCGCGACGCTCGACCCGAACTTCCCCGCCCCGACGATCCCCACTCGTATCGGCTTGCCTGCCCGCTCCCGCTCCGCTAAGTCCGCCGCAATCATGCGTATCCTCCCGTGTTCTTGTTCGATTGGTAGCAACACCCTACACCGCACGCACACTCCACGCAAGAAAATCGGTCGCGGCGCGCTTCATGCGTAGAATTTTCCCGACGGCGATTGACGAATCTATGAGGAGGAAACCCGATGCCCTTCGATCAGTACCACGAGCCACCCAACGAGTTGTCGGATGAGACGCGCACCTTCGCCCGGATGATCCTCTCGCTCGTCGAAGAAGCGGAGGCGATTGACTGGTACGAGCAGCGCATGTCGGTCGAGAAGAACGCCTAGGCAAAGGCAATCATGGCGAACGCGCAGCAGGAGGAATTCAAACACTTCGGCATGGATCTCGAATTCCTGCTCCGTCAGAAACCGAAGTGGCGCACAGAGATGCAAAACATTCTCTTCAAGGAGGGCGACAGCGTTCAGCACGGCGAACAGGCAGAAAAGGCCGTGGGCTGAACAAAAGACCGGTAGCGTAGGCTTTAGCCTGCGTTCCGGATCGGTAGTGCGGGCTTTCCAGCCTGCGAGAGTGGCACAGGGACGCAGGCTGAAGCCTACGCTACCCCGAATATTCGAAGCGAGGCGATTCATGAAGACCGAACTGCTGAGCACGCAGGGAGAGAAGACCTACGCCGTCATCTTCGACAAGGGTGATGAGGTGATCGCCGGGTTGCAGGCGTTCGCGAATGAGCACGATGACGCGACGTACGAGATCATCGGCATCGGGGCGTTCAGCGACGTGACGCTCGGCTATTTCGACCGCGAGCGGAAGGATTACACCAAAATTCCGCTCGATGAGCAGGTCGAGGCGCTCTCGCTCGTCGGCAACATCGCGCGCGCCGACGGCAAACCGAAGGTCCATGTCCATGTCGTCGTCGGCAAGTCGGACGGCAGCGCGTGGGGCGGGCATATCCTCGCGGCGCACGTCTGGCCGACGCTGGAATTGATTGTCACCCAAGCGCCTGCCCATCTGCGGCGCACGACCGATCCCGAATCAGGCCTTGCGCTGATTGACATTCGCGCCTCCCGCGCGGCATCGGCCACCCGACCCTAACCCGCTGCCCGGTACGCATCGCAAAGGAGTAACCAAACCATGTACGCCGCGAAGGTCGAGCACGCGATTGAGCGCATCCCCGGTCTCGCCGAAAATGGCGCGAAGGTCGCGCATGCGATCCACAATGCCGTCCTCGGCGGGAGTGATCAACTCCGTAAGGCTGTAGACATCCTGCACGGCACATGGCTCGGCCACCCGCTCCATCCCGTGCTGACGGACATTCCGATTGGCGCATGGACGATTGCGATGATGTGCGACCTTGTCGCAGCGCAATGTGGCTCCGAGGAGACAGAACGAATGGCGGATGCGCTCGTCGCAATTGGCGCGGTCGCCGCCGTGCCAACCGCGCTTGCCGGCGTGGCGGACTACTCGGCGATTGATCAATCCGCCATGGCGATGGCAAGCATTCACGGCCTGCTGAACAGCGCGGGGCTTGTCCTTAATCTCCTCTCCATCCGGGATCGCGCGGCAGGAAACCGGAGCCGGGGCGTGCTCCTCTCGACCGTCGCGTTCGGCGCGGTGAATCTCTCTGGCTGGATCGGCGGCGAGATGGTCTTCAACCGGAAGATCAGCGTCAACCATCGCGAGGAAGCGAGCGGCCCCGCACAATGGCAGGCCGCACTGAGTAGCGCCGATCTCCCGGAGCGCACGCCGAAACGCGTCGCAGTTGATGGCACGCCCGTGCTGCTCTATCGGGATGGCATAGGCGTCTACGCCATTGGCGCGGTCTGTAGCCATGCGGGCGGGCCGCTTGATGAAGGCAAAGTCGAAAACAACTGCGTGGAGTGCCCGTGGCACAATTCTGTCTTCGATCTGCGCGACGGCAGTGTCGTTCACGGCCCGGCGACGTACCCCGAACCCGCGTACGACGCGCGAATGCGGGATGGGCAGGTGGAAATCCGGCTGCGCCCTGTCGGGGCGGGTGAATGACAGCGGCTGAGACCGCCGATGTCATCGTGATCGGCGCGGGGCATAACGGCCTCGCTTGCGCCTGCTATCTCGCGCGGGCGGGCTGCCGGGTGCTTGTCCTCGAAAAGGCGGAGCGGATCGGTGGCGCGGCGCACACGGCGGCGACGATTGCCGACAATCCGGAGTACCGTTTCGATACCTGCTCCGTCATCCACAACATGATTAACATGACGACGGTGATCGAGGAGTTGCGCCTCGCGGATGTCGGCCTCGAATATATTGAGACGGACCCGTTCACGACTTCCTATTTCCCCGGCGGCGAAGTCGTCCGCTTCTATCGCTCACTGGAGCGGACATGCGACGAGATCGCCCGCTATGCGCCGGACGACGCCGAAGCGTATGCCCGTTTCATCCGCGCGGCGGAGCCGGTAACGGAACTGGCGCTCGGCGCGTTCCGCTCGTCGGGCGATCACGGCAAGGGCATCGGCGAATGGCGGAAGCGGCTGGTAGCGGCCGGGCGAACAGTGCGCCGCAACCGTCCAATTCGGCTCGTGCAGCAACTAACCGGGCCATACGGCACGCTGCTGGCAGAGACGTTCCAAACGGACTACGCCCGCGCGGGCATCGCCGCCCTCGCGGCACATGGCACGCTGGGGCCGGAGACACCGGGTGCGGCGTTCTTCGCCCTCTGGCAGGCGGCCTATCACCGCTATGGCAACTGGCACGCGAAAGGCGGTTCCGGCGCGCTGTCGGTCGCGCTCGCGAAGCGGCTCGAAGCGTGGGGTGGCATGATACGCACTGGCGCGCGGGTGGAACGAATCATCGTCGCCGGGCGCGTCCGGGGTGTCGCACTGGCAGGCGACGAGCGGATCGAAGCGGCGCGCGTCGTTGCCGCGATCAACCCGCAAACCACGCTTCTCCATCTGGTTGGGCGGGAACATCTACCCAACGATCTCGCACGCCGGATCGCGACGCGGCATCGCTCCAACGCCGTGCAGTTCGTCGTCCATGCCGCGCTCGACCGCTTGCCGCCGTGGCCGAACGCGCCTGCGGACGGTTGGAACGGCATGCAGTCTATCGCGGCGTCAGTCGGCCAGGTGGGCGAGAACTTCCAGCAAGCCGAGGCGGGTATCGCGCCGACGCATCCGGCGGCGTACGTCTTCACACCCTCCGTGATTGACGCGACGGTCGCACCGTCGGGGAAGCACGGCGCGTACATCGCCTGCGCCTCGTATCCCGCCCGGTTCGCGGACGGTGCATCGTGGTCGGCGCGTGGCGAGGGTGAGGCACACCGGCTGATCGCGGCGGTCGAGGAGCGCGCGCCGGGCTTCGCGAGCAGCATCACCGGCCTCGCATGGCGGCACGCCGAGGATTGGGAGCGTGAGATTGGGCTGCTCGGCGGCCATCCGATGCATCTCGATCTGACCCTCGATCAACTTGGCGGCTTCCGCCCGCTGCCGGAGCTCGCCAGCCATCGCGCGCCGGTTGACGGCTTGTATCTCTCCGGCGCGGGCACGTACCCAACGGGCGGCGTCTCAGCAGTACCGGGGCGCGTGGCGGCGAAAATGCTACTACGAGATTGGCGTGCGAAACGATAAGGAGAAGTGCGGGATGCAAACAGGAAAGAAACCAGAAGTCGTCGTCATCACGGGAGCGTCGGCGGGCGTCGGACGTGCGACGGTGCAGGCATTCGCGAAGCGCGGCGCGTCCATCGGCCTCGTCGCGCGGGGCAAGGATGGACTGGAAGGCGCGAAACGCGATGTCGAGGCGGCGGGCGGCAAGGCGCTCGTCCTGCCAACTGATGTCGCGGACGCTAATCAGGTCGAGGCGGCAGCGGCGGCCGTCGAGCGGGAGTTTGGGCCGATTGATATTTGGGTGAACGACGCGATGGTTTCCGTCTTCTCACCGATCAAGGAGATGACAGCGGACGAGTTCAAGCGGGTCACGGAAGTGACGTATCTCGGCTTCGTCTACGGCACGATGGCGGCGCTGAAGCGGATGCTCCCGCGCGACACAGGCGCGATTGTCCAGGTCGGCTCCGCACTCGCCTACCGCAGCATCCCCTTGCAGGCGGCATACTGCGCAAGCAAAGCCGCGATCCGGGGTTTCACCGATTCCTTGCGCTGCGAGCTGCTCCACGACAAGAGCAATGTCCATGTGACGATGGTGCAGATGCCGGCGCTCAATACGCCGCAGTTCGGCTGGGTAAAGAGCCGCCTGCCACACAAGGCGCAACCCGTGCCACCGATCTATCAGCCCGAAGTCGCCGCCGAGGCGATCTACTGGGCAGCGCACCACAAACGGCGTGAGGTGCATGTCGGCTGGTCCACCCAGCAGGCAATCTGGGGGACCAGGTTTGCTCCCGGCCTCTTGGATCGCTATCTCGCCCGCACGGGCTACAAAGGCCAACAGACCGATCAGCCCGCCGATCCGCACCGGCCCAATAATCTTTGGGAGCCAGTAGACGGCGATGGCGTGGATCACGGCGCGCACGGCACATTTGGCGACCAATCCCGCGACCGAAGCAGCGAACTCTGGGCGACGGAGCATCAGGAATGGCTCCTCGCGGGCGTCGGTATCGCCAGTGTCGCGGGCATCGCCGCGCTCCGACGGAGGGGACAATGACACCGGAAGAACTGAGTGACGAACTGCGACATGGATCAACCGATGACCTCAAACGACGGCGCGGCATCGTCGGCCTCTCGCTCATCGCGGTCGGCTCGATGGGGCTAATCACGCTCTATCAGATGGGCATCATCAAGCATCTCCCGGAGCCGCCGCTGCCTCGCCTCGACGCGGACAAGGTGGATGCCTCGCCGGAGGCGTACTCGCGCTTCGCGACGCCGGACGGCATCCTCGGCATCGGCAGCTACGCGATGACGATGGGCCTCGCCGCAATGGGCGGGCAAGACCGCGCGCGCACGCAGCCGTGGATCCCGCTCGCCCTCGCGGCGAAAGTGGCGTTCGATACTTCCCAGGCGATCAGATTGACGGTGGATCAGGCGACGAAGGAGAAGGCGTTCTGCTCGTGGTGCCTGCTCGCCGCCGCCGCGACGTTCGCGACCGTGCCGCTCGTCGTGCCGGAAACGCGGGCCGCGATCCGGCACCTCACTGGCAAAGCGGCGTAATATCACATCGCGATAATGATGATGTGATGCCATCCGTAGGGGCGATGCTTGAATCGCCCTCTCGCGGTGGCAGGGTGCTTCGGGGGCGATGCGAATGCTCCGGGGAGGGCGATTCAAGCATCGCCCCTACGGATGGATAGCGAGATACCGGATGGCGAACGTTATGAGCGCGGTAACGAGGCGAGCAGCATGCGGAGGCGCCCCAACGATACGATGTCCGTACCGGGCGGCAAGGGCTGTCGCAGGACGCGTGCGTGCCCGGAGTGCCGCGTCACGCGGTAGTCGGTCGTGCCTGTGTTCGTGCGCCAGAAGTCGAGATCGAGGCGGGTATCGCCGATACGCACGCCGTCGAGCCGCAGGTCGGGCAACCACGATGGCAGATGCGGGTCAACGAGCAGGACGCCGAGCGGCGCGAGCGGAAAGATGCCGAGCAGCGATTGAAGCATCATCACGATCATGCTCGCCGACCAGCCTTGCGGATCGCACGCCTCGGGATAGATGCCGGGGTGCGGATGTGCCGCGTCCCGTTGCAAGCCGCCGATCGCTTCGGGCAGGCGGTTTTCGATGAAGAGTTCCGTGGAGGCGAAAATACCCTCCGCAAACCGACCCAACTCTTCCCAGCAGGCGTAGCGCGTGAAGCCCTGTGCGAAGGTCGCGCTCTCGATCGGCCAGACGCTGCCGAGGTGATAACTGAACGGGTTGTACGCCGGATGGTCGCTGGAGAGTGTGCGGATACCCCAACCGCTGAACATATCAGGCGCCATCAACCGCGCCACGACCCGCGCCGCCTTTTTCCTCGGCACGATCCCTGCGGTGAGCAGGTGGCCGGTGTTGGAGGAAATCGAGCGGATCGGGCACTTATCCGGGCCGAGCGCCATCGCATAGAAGCCCAGATCTTCCATCCAGAATGCCGCATCGAAGCGTTTGCGCAGGTCGCGCGCCTGCCGGAGCAGTTGCCGCGCATAGCGCCGCTCGCCCATGAAGTAGAAAACGGACGCCGCCTGCTGGAGCGCCGCGAACCAGTACCCCTGCATCTCGCTCGTCGCGATCGGGTTCGCGATGATCGTGCCGTCCTCGTCAATGATTGCGTCGTCCGAGTCCTTCCAGCCCTGATTCTTGACGCCCTTTTCGGAGCGGGTGACGTATTCGAGGAAGCCATCACCGTCGAGGTCGCCCTGCTCGTCCAGCCATTTCAGGACCCGGCGAGCGGCGGGGAGCAGTGCGTGCACCGTTTCGCGGTCGTTCGTCCAAGCGAAATACTGGCCGAGCATCGTCAGGAAGTCCTGTGGCGCGGAATAATCGCCGTAATACCGCTCGAAGGGATCGTAATTGAGCAGCGAGAGCGGGCCGGTGCGCGCCTGGTGGATGATCTTGCCCGGCTGCTCGTCACGCCAGTCATCGGTCACCGTCCCTTGCAGGGCAGCGTTCGCCCGGAGCGCGTCTTTCAGCATCTCCGGCATCGCCATCGCCGCCTGCCACCCGATCGTCAGCGTATCTCGCCCGAAGAATTGCTGATAGAGCGGAATCCCCGCCGACGGTGCTGCTGGCCCGATCGCGAGGCCGAGCGGCAGCGACGCCAGATCCGCTACCGCTGTCCGCCACGCGTGCGCGACGGTCGGGTTCGAGGTCGTCAATACTGGCGCGTTCAGATGCAATGCCTCGCGCACCACGCCTAGCGGCGTCGAGGCTTCCGCGAAGTCCGCGCGCGGCATCGCCCTGCGGACGCCATCGAAGATCGGTTCGACAACGAGCGTCAGAGTCGCGGAAGCGTGCGGCGCGAGATCGAGCGGGAAGACGAGCGCACCCCCGGCGCATCGGACTGCGACGGGCGTCTCAGCAACATGGATTGCCACGGCCCGGTCGAGGTCGGGGTCGGGGTGATCGTAGCGCACGATCAGTTCACACCGTGCCGCTTCCCATTCGGTATGCACACCGGCGGTTAAGGCTTGGATGCCGCCTGATTGTCCATCCTTGCCCGCAAACTGCGCCGATCCGCTGAGGCCGAGGTCGAACTGCTCGAGGTCCGCGAAGTCGGCGGCGACGTGTCAGGTGAGATCGAAACACGCAGGCTCGCGGACGCTGTAATTCGTGACACGCACCGTCGTCCGCATCCCCTCGTCAAGGAGACGGGTGATCTCGATGTAGACGGATTTCCCCGGTATGCCGGGCCCTTTCGGCGCTTCGGTATAGGTCAGCATCCCGTGACCATGCACCGGGCTCGACGCGAATGTCCGCAGCGGCTGGCCGTTCGCGGTCAGATAATCGCGGCAGAGCAGCCGGGTGTTCTCGACATAGAATCCTTCAGTGTCATCGCCCGTGACGTTGCCATCCAGATTGGTGATGAGGACCGACTGCCCGCTATAGACGAAGCATTGGTTCCCGCGTGCGCGCATAGCAATCCGATGTGTCATCCAAAACCTTTCCGCGTTCATCGCATCCGTTGCAGCTCACGAGCATACGGCTTCCTCGTATCGGCACTCCACATGCCACCATCAGCATATGCGGCACTTATTACCGATTGCCTACTATCCGGTGACGGAGGGCCAATAATTCGCGATTTGGCGGCGTTGACGCGACCGCCTATCTCTGATAGCATACTCGCCTGCAACGACAGATTGTTCGTTGCACGGCGGGAGTAGTAGGCCCACTGTAGAGCGAGCGCCCGATGGTGGAAGTGGCGCATTTCGGGTCGAACTCGCCCGCACGTCTCGCAGCGGTGAACGTAGGGGCGCATAGTATGCGCCCGGCGTAAGCCCTGCCGGGTTGGCCGCCGGTACCAGGGCTGTCGAGCGGGGTTTTCCACCGGGCGCGGAAGAGATCGCGGGGCTGTAGCTCAGCTGGGAGAGCACCACACTGGCAGTGTGGGGGTCAGGGGTTCGAGTCCCCTCAGCTCCACCATCGCGCATCTTTCGAGGCCGTAACGAGACCCAATCGGGGTGGTACCACGGACGGCGCTTCCCGCCCTTCGTCCCCTTACGGACGATGGGCGTTTTTGTTTGTGCGAAAGGGCGATAGCCATGACGACATCCAACCACATACCTGCGGACACGACGGAGCGGGCTGGCCGCTACGACGCGACCCCGATTGAGCAAAAATGGCGCAAACGATGGGAGGAGAGCGGCCTGTACCGCACCGACCTGACCCTGGCGAGCGGCCGCCCGAAGTTCTACAACCTGATGGAGTTCCCGTATCCCTCGGCGGAAGGCCTGCATATTGGCCATGTCTACACGTATGGTGGCGCGGACACCAACGGACGTTTTCAGCGGATGCGTGGCTACGAAGTCTTCGAACCGATGGGCTTCGATGCCTTCGGCATCCATACAGAGAACTACGCCCTGAAGATAGACACGAATCCAATGCAACTGACGGCTCGCACGACGCGGCACTATCGTGAGGAGCAACTGAGCCGGATCGGCGCGATGTTCGACTGGGCGCACTCCGTTGACACCAGCCAGCCTACCTATTACCGCTGGACGCAGTGGCTTTTCCTGCAACTATATAAGGCGGGGCTGGCCGTGCGCAAGAAAGCGGCGGTCAACTGGTGTCCCAAGGACCTGACGGTGTTGGCGAACGAGCAGGTGATTGACGGGCGATGTGAGCGGTGCGGCACGCTCGTTGTGCAGCGGGAATTGACACAGTGGTTCTTCTCGATCACCGACTATGCCGACCGCCTGCTGAACAACCTCGAAAAATTGGACTGGCCGGACGAGAGCAAGCGCCGCCAGGCGTACTGGATTGGGCGCAGCGAGGGCGCTGAACTCGATTTCACGGTCGCCGCTCCCGATGCTGATAATGCGGTGCCCGGAGAGCCGATCCCGGTCTTCACGACGCGGCCGGACACTGTCTTCGGCGCGACCTACGTCGTGCTGGCACCGGAACATCCACTGGTCGAGCGGATCACAACACCGGAACAGCGTGCGGTAGTCGCGGCGTATGTCGAGCAGGCGCAGAACGAGACGGAGATCGAGCGGACCAATGCCGAGCGCGAGAAGACCGGCGCTTTCACCGGCGCGTATGCGGTCAATCCCGCGACCCAGGCGCGTGTGCCGATCTGGATCGCTGATTACGTGCTCGTCCAGTACGGGACCGGCGCGATCATGGCGGTGCCAGGCCATGACGAGCGCGATTACGCGTTCGCCCGGCAGTTCGATTTGCCGATCATCGAGGTCGTCGCGAGCGACGTGGGGATCGCCGACGAGGCGTATACCGGGCCGGGCACGATGATCAACTCACAGCAGTTCGATGGCCTGCCGTCGGACGAGGCGAAGCGCGCGGTCGTTGCCTGGTTGGCGGAAACGGGCACGGCCCAACCGCGCGTCACGTACCGGTTGCGCGATTGGCTGATCTCGCGCCAGCGCTACTGGGGCCCGCCGATCCCAATCATCTATTGCCCAACGGACGGCATTGTGCCGGTGCCGGAGGATCAATTGCCGGTGCTGCTGCCGGAAGTCGAGGACTTCCATCCGGCCGGCACCGGGAAATCGCCGCTGGCATCCGTCCCGTCGTTCGTCAACACGACCTGCCCGATCTGCGGCGGCCCGGCCGAGCGCGAGACGGACGTCTCCGACGCCTTTCTGGACTCGTCGTGGTACTTCCTGCGCTACCCATGCACTGAGTGGAATGATCGCCCCTTTGACCGCGAGCGGCTCGAACAATGGCTGCCGGTGGATATGTATTTCGGCGGCAAAGAGCATGTCGTCATGCATCACCTCTACGCCCGCTTCGTGACGATGGTGCTGCACGACCTGGGCTACCTGCCGTTCGAGGAGCCGTTCACGCGGCTGCGCCTACACGGGTTTGTTACCAAAGACGGCGCGAAGATGAGCAAGTCCCGCGGCAACGTCGTCAACCCGGACGAGTACATCGCGCGCATCGGCGCGGATGCCTTCCGTACCTACATGCTCTTCATGGGGCCGTTCGACCAGGACAACGACTTCCGCGATATGAACCTCGTCGGTGTGACGCGCTACGTGGAGCGCGTCTGGCGATTGGTGACTGAGGCCGCTCCCGTCGGTGGCGCGGGTGTGGAAATGCGCCCATTGCATCAGGCGATCAAGCGCGTGACCAGGGAACTCAGCGCCTATCAATATCACACCGCAATCGCCGCATTAATGGAGTTCGGTAACTGGATTGGCGCGAATCGTGACGCCTTCACCGCCGCGCAATACGGCGAGACGCTCCGCGCTCTGACGTTAATGCTGGCGCCGGTGATGCCGTTCCTGGCGGAGGAATTGTGGGAGCGGCAAGGCGGGGAATACAGCGTTCATCAGCAGGCGTGGCCAGTGTGGGATGAGAAACTGGCGAAGGAGTCGGAAATCATCGTCCCCGTGCAGGTAAACGGCAAAGTGCGCGACCGGCTCTCCGTCGCCCCCGGCACGGATGAGGCGACGCTGCGCGCGCAGGCGTTGGCCTCCACGCACGTTCAGGAATACCTGAGCGGGCGCGAGCCGAAAAAGGTGATCGTCGTCCCGGATCGGATGGTGAACATCGTCGGCTAATCGTTATTGATTACCTGACCGGACTTCGTAGGGCGGTCACGCCGAGGGACAACCGCCCATTTCTCCTCGTTACGAACTCTGCTCATCGAACCGCACCTGTGTAAAGTCCCGGCGCATCAGTTCATCCTTTTTCATCCACCAATAGAGCCGCCCGACATCTCCCCACATCATCCCGGCATCGTCCTCGCTGTCAATCTGCAACAGGAGTACCTGGTCGGGGTATAAATCCAGCCCTTGAATGGGGTCAGGATGGCCGAGCATCCGGGTAATTGTGTATGCGGGGCCATGCAAGCGTCTTTCTACCTCAGAGAACGCCTCGCGTTCCTGCTCAGTGAAAGGTTCAGTGATGGGGCCAAGTACATCACGGATGCCACTGTGCCATGATGAAAAGAAGTAGGGGAGATAATCTGCGAGCGTCAGTTCTGTTGCAAACGTGACTGAACACGGCTGGTACGGCCCGAAATGTGGATGATCCCAATGTAGCAGCCACTTAGGAAGTGGGAGAGGCATTCCCGTCCTATGAAGATGGGGAATTGCACCGTCGTGATACAACACGAGCTGGATAGTGGACGGTGTCGGCCATGAAGTATAGAGGTGTGCAAAATCAAGAAAAAAGTATAGCATCCCGGAGCGGGGCAGCAACCGCTCCACATTGTACGGTGCGACATTGGCCAGATTGATTTGAGCAATGAATGCCATGGAAGACTCGCCATTACGAGGCCACTCATAACCGATCGGCAGGTCGGGTGAGCCACCGATTTTCGTCGCACCCAGCGGGAGCGCGTCTTCATCCGCTACGCCGTGCGCGGTAAGGCGGATGGATGGGCGAGCGTGGTGTGCAATCACATCGGCAACACGACCGAGACCGGCTGCATGGAGCATCCCATTCAGGGTCTCCTGCCCGACTAGTCGCTGATACTGCTTCCACCATGCCACATCATGTTCGGTTAACGTCAGTGAGCCGTCAGCATCCATCGTTAGATAGTTACATTGCCGGAGAAAAGCGACATAGGACTTACGCAGTTGCGGGGAGGGTGTACCACGGATGGGCGAGATAGGAACGCACCGCACGGCGAATGATCCCTTCTTTCGCCATGCCCCACCCGATTCCCGTCCGCACCCGGTGCCATTCCAAGCGCACAAACGCTCGAATCGCACACCCGATATGGTTGCGTTGCGCCCGCGCTGCGCGCACCATCGCCCGCTCTACCCCGCATTCCTGCTTCAATGCCCGGTGATAGACTTCGATCCCCCACGCCATCTCCGCAAACTTCAGCCGCTCCAGTTCTCCCATTGCCCGATCATTCGTCGCCCAGTGTGCCGTCTCGCCGTCCGTGGCGACTACCCGGAAGACCCGAATCAGTCCGTATCCTTCCAGATGCACCGCCGTTCCCGTCTCGGCAATCCCCCACGTTTCCAGTGCCCGCTTCGGCTGGGAGTCGATGCTCACCCGCCGGTTCGCTTTCAGCCGGGTCAACCACCGCCAGCCGCAATCGCGAATCAATCGCAGGTTGTCCACACTCGCATACCAACTATCGAAGAGGACGCACTCCGGGGTAAAGCCACGCGCCTGTGCGGTGAGCAGCATCGCGAGGAAGTGCTCGTTTTTGGTGATGCCGTCGTTGGGTTTGTCGTAGATTCGGTAATCAATCGGGATCAGCCGATCACCGTCCGTCCAGAGGAGGGTAATCAGATTGATGCCATCGACGACGGCATGGTGCTTGCCCGACCAGTGGCGATGGACAAGATCGATCTGCTCGGCGTACGGCTTGTCGAGGGTCGAATCATCGACGATCAGCACGCCGCACGCACGATCGACGAGCGGAGAAACCTCGCCCCACAGGGCGGCGGGATCGGGAACGAGGCGATGCAGCAGGCGGGTGAAGGCATCGTGAGCAGGGGCGTCGGCGTGGCGCGGTTGAACGCGGGCCGCTTCGACACAACTGACGGCGCGTGGGGTGGCGACGAGGAAATCGATATAATCGGTGTCGGAGCAGCGGGGTGCATTCATGCCGACTACTCTACTCGCTCTCGACCTCTGCGCTCAACTGCGTAAGTCCTAGCGACAATCGCGGTAAGGTCATCGGCCTTGATCTCAAGAATGCGGGCGAGATTAGTGGGATCAGATAGGCGGGCACCGCGCGTCCCGCCGTGGCGATAACAGATGTGGGCGAGGAAATATGCCGTTTTCAAGGGAACCCCTGGATGTAACCCAAACGAGAAGAAGTCCTTGAACACTGCGTCGTCCATGTTCACCGTTCTCTCTGTAGGAAACTGCCTTGCCATCAACGACCCTTCACGGCTAAGGAACAATCCTCCTGTACGATTCGCAACCGAGATCGGCGGAGACGAGCAGGTCGTGGAGATCGTCGGCCACGGTGTTTCCTTCGGCGAGGCCGGAGGGCGTTTCGCGAAACGCCCCTACGAATGTTTGTGCAAGGCTCGTCGGAACAAGATATGCTGTGGTATGGCAGTGTGGCATGTATTCACTGATGGGGCAAGAACGGTGAGCAATGAGCGATTACGACCGACCTCAACCTTCTCTCATCGTGCGGCGGGCGGTGGAGGCGGATGCGCCGGGGGTGGCGCGGGTGGTGGCGCGGGCCTTCAAGGACAAGTTCAACCCGGCGTTCGGCACGGAGGAGAAAGCAACCCGTGCGCTGACACCGTATATCGCGGCAGAGATGACGCGGCGTGGCAACCATGTTTTTGTCGCGACAGTCGGCGATGTCGTGGTTGGCAGTGTCTCAGTCAGCACGCAGAAAAGTTTCGTCTCCGGCGTCGCGGGGATGTTCTATCACGCGGTCGGGTTCTGGGGCACGGTGCGCGCGCTCGTCGTGCTTGGTTTCCTCTCCGATCCCGCGCCCGCGCCGGACGAGGCGTACGTCGAGGTGCTCGGCGTCGCACCGGAGTACCAGCGGCAGGGTGTCGGGCGGGCGCTGATGATCGCGGCGGAGGAGATGGCCCGGTCGCTCCACAAGCGGCGGCTGACGCTCTATGTCACATCAAACAACCGCGCGGCGCAAACACTCTATTTCTCGCGCGGCCTGAAAGTGCAGCGGCAGACACCCAGCGTCGTCGGCTGGCTCCTTTTCCACGCCCCCGGCTTCTGGCGGATGGAGAAAGTCCTCCGCTGACTACCAGAGGAAAGTGGGGAGAACCGCAAAGACGCAAAGAGCGCAGAGGACGCAGAGGGGGAAGAAAAGGGTTTGTTTCGTACCCCATCTTCGCTTTCTTTGCGTTTTTGCGGTTCTCCCCGGTTTCGACCCGTGCGTTTACTTGACGCGGCGGATGGTGTCGAGATCCTTCTCTGGATTGCCGAGAAAGAACCGGCGGAAGAAGACCATCATGATAAACGGAAAAACGAACATGATGGCGAGCACGGCGGCAAACAAGCCGACGAACCGCGCCACATCCAGGAGAATATTCGCTACCATCGCGTGCATGCCTCCTCGTTGAGTCCACGTACGGTGGTGTGACCCCAATGCTCCGCACCGGAAGTAGTGTAGCAGTGTCGCAGGTAACGGGGGAGCCTTGCTCCTGTTCCCTCAATCCTTCCATGTCTTGCGGAGGACGCGAATCCAGTTCTCGTGCGCGAGTTTGCGGAGGGATGCGTCGTCGTACCCATGCTCCTTAAGGGCGCGCACAAGATTGCCGAGTTTCGAGACATCGCTCACGTCCTGGGGCATCGTCGCACCATCGAAGTCGGAGCCGAAACCGACGCGGTCAATGCCGAGATGCTCCACGAGATAGTCGAAATGGCGCACCATTGTGTCGAGTGGCATCGCCGGGTCGTTGCTGCCGTCGGCGGTGAGGAAGCCGACATTGTAGTTGACACCAACCATGCCGTCCGACTCTTTAATCGCCGCCAGTTGCTTGTCCGTCAGGTTGCGCGGGCTGGCCGAAAGCGCGTGCGCATTGGAATGCGTGGCGACGAGCGGCGCGTCGGTGATCGCCGCGATGTCCCAGAAGCCCTTCTCATTCAGGTGCGAGAGGTCCAGCATCACACCGCACCGGTTGCACGCGCGGACGAGCGCCTTGCCCGCGTCGGTCAAGCCCGGCCCAGTATCGGGAGATTGGCCGAATGTGAAGGGCACGCCCTCGGCAAAGATATTCGGGCGGCTCCAGACTGGGCCAATCGAGCGTAGCCCGGCCCGGTAATAGACTTCCAGTGCATCGAGGTCTTTGTCTATCGCCTCCGCGCCCTCGAAGTGCAGGATCGCACAGAACGTGCCGGACGCGAGGCAGTGCGCCAGTTCGTCCGCCGTCCGCACGATCTTGACCTGCCCCGCAGACTGCTCCTCGATGCGAAAGAGCCGGGCCGTCATCCGTATCGCAACGCGGGTTGCCTCATCGAGTTCGGGCGTCGCCGGGCGGGTCGCGGGGTCGTTGAAGGCAGAGGCGAACGACGTGAGATCGGTCGCTGCGGCAGGTCGCTTCCCCGGCACGAAGACCGCGAAGAACCCGCCGCCCAGACCGCCTTCTTTGGCGCGTGGCAGATCAATATGACCGCGCTCGCTGCGCGCAAAGAAATCGCGCTCCGTGCCCGGCTCCCGGCCCGGCAAGTCGAGCAGGGTATCGTTGTGTCCATCAAAGACGAGCGGGAGCGCCGCATCAGCCATCGGGGCATCCTTTCCGTATCCGTCCGTTGTCTGTGTACTCACATCGAAGCGCCGCGTGTAGCGGTCAGTGTATCACGCAATCCAGACGGACAGCCGCGCGGTCGAGCAGCCATGCGGTGTGCTCCATCGAGGCCGAGATATGCGCGCGGACGGCGGCGAGCAATCCATCACGATCGCGGTCCGAAACTGCATGAACGATTGTTGCATGTTCGGCGTGCGCACGATGCGACCGCCGCAACACCTCATCCTCACCGGGGTAATACAGACGACCGACGCTCATCCTGGCCATCGCCACATGGTGGAGGTCGAGAAGAACGGCATTCCCTGTCAGGCCAATGAGCAGAGCATGAAGGTCGAGGTCGAGGGCAAAGTAGGCGGCATAATCGAAATCCGTTGCATCCGCGCCAGTGATGATGCAGGTGCTGCGATCAAAGAGCGCCTGCATCGCAGGTGCGGCAGCGTGCATCGCTTCGGCGGTCGCCTGCTGCACCGCCCAGCACTCAATCATCATGCGCGTCTCGAAGAGGTCGCGGAGCGCTGTCGGTGTCAGCGTCGCGACGTATGTGCCGCGCCGACTGCGCAGGATGACGAGCCCTTCCGCAGTCAGCCGATTGATCGCATCCTTGACGGGCGTGCGGCTCACGCCGAGGTCGTCCGCGAGTTGCTGGACATCGAGTTTGTCACCCGGCAGAAAGGCATGGTGCATGATGCGCTCCTTCAACCACTGGTAGACTTTCGTGGTCAAGTCGCTATGTTCGATCACCATGCCCTCCTTGAGTAGACAGTAATGGGTAGTCAGTAGTCAAAACGGACCCGAATCCTCTGACTACCGACTACCCACTGCCGACTACTGCCCAAACGCTTCGATGGCGTCCAGCAGCCCTTGCATGTAGCCAATCGCGTGCGCCCGCCCTCGATGGCCGTAGGGTGTGTCGTCCACCATGTGGGGCACATGGTCATCGAGCAGGAAGCCCGTGAACCCGCTCCGCTTCAGGAGCAGCATCGTCTCCGCTGCGTTGAAGTTCCCCTCGCCGATGAAGCATTCCGCGAACTGGGGGACGGTCCCCTGCACATCGCGGAAATGAACATAGATGATGCGCCCCTTCGGGCCGAAGTATTCGATCATCGCGCGGACATTCGCCGCGCCGCCGGGCATCTCGGAGCAACAACCGAGGCAGAGATCGAGCCCCCATGCCGGACTTCCGTCGGCGATTTCGTAGCCGTGCTTGAAATCGTCCACACTCTTGAAGATGCGGGCGACGCCGCCGAGCGATTCCACCGGCGGATCGTCGGGGTGGAGGGCAAGGGTGATGCCCGCTTCCTCCGCGACCGGCAGGACTGCCTTCATAAAGTAGGCGTAATTCTCCCACATTTGCGCGGTGGTCACTTCCTGCTCAAGAAGCGCCGCACCCTTGACACCGGCGAACTGGCGTTGCTCGGCGGAAGTAGCCGCCTCGACCAGCGCCATATCGAAGGCGGTCACATGCGCGCCGCCCCGGCCGGGCGCGGTGCGCGACGTGCGCCAGACGGAGTTGGGCATGAAGTGATAGCCGAGGACGGGGATACCGGCACGGCCCATGTTGCGGATCGTGTTGGCGTAATGTGCGATCTGCTCGTCACGACCGGGAAGGCCGAGTAGCGCTTTGTCGTAGAAGTGGAGCGGCACATTCTCGATTGCCTCGAACTTCAGTCCATATTCTTCGGTCTTCAGGCGGAGCGCGAGCAAATCCTCGTACTCCCACTGCTGCTCGCCCGGCAGCGACGAGTGGCCAAGCAGGTTCATCTGCACGCCACTGACGCCCAATTGCTTGGCGAACTGCAACTTCTCATCGGTCAACTGATTGAACTGGCCCAATGCGATCCGCATCTTTTCCGCCATACCGCCGTTCTCCTTCCGAGTCGAATTGCCTCCGTCGTGTTGACAGGTAACATTTCACATGTTACGTTCCCGCTGTCAAGGGCACACGATAGAATTCATGTGGGAGGAATAGACAATGTCCGGTACGACACGCGTTTCGCGACGGCACTTCCTGGGGGGCATCACCAGCGCTGCGGCGGCAGCCATCCTCGCCGCATGTGGCGGCAGCACCACGACGAATACCCCGAACGCCAGCACCGGTTCGACCGGTGGCACAACGCCGACAGTAGCCGGCGCAAACCCATTCGGCTCCCCCGTCGCCGCGACCCCGGTCAAGGCTGTGGCGACCACCGCACCTGCCGCGACGACCGTCAGTGGCTCCGCTCCCGCTGCGGTGAGCACGACCGCACCGAGCGGTTCCGTCACGACCGGAGCAAGCGGCACGACCGCACCGGCGGTCGTTTCCAGCACCGGCAAGATGACGTACTGGGGTGGCCTGATCTTCTCGGACGGCGCGAACAATCTGCAGGTCCAGGCAATCAAAGACTGGGGCACGCAGAACAAGATCAGCATTGACGTCGTGATGATCAACCAGAACGAGACGAACCAAAAGGTCGCGGCGGCAGTCACATCGAACACGATGCCGGACGCGCTCGATATGGGCCTCGATCTGCTGCTCCTGCTCTCGAACCAGAATCAACTGCTGCCGCTCGATGATACCTATGCCAAAATCGGCAAGGCGCACGGTGGCTGGCTGAAAGCGGTTGATACAGCTGTTGATCCGAAACTCTTCGGCGGCACGCACAATGGCATCCCCTATGGCATGGGAGGCAATGTGCTCTTCCGCCGCACAGACGTATTGAAGAAGGCCGGGTTCAACGACGCGCCGAAAACGTGGACGGAACTGAGCGACATGTCGGAAAAGGTAACGAAGTCTCCGCTCTATGGTATGGCGTTCGCGATCTCGAATGTCGGCGACGGCAACGACATGGTCTACATCATGCAGTCATGGGGCGGGCGCGTTGCGGACGACACAGGCAAGACCTGCACAATCAAGTCTCCCGAAACGAAAGCCTTCCTTCAGTGGGTAACTGACGAATACAAGAAGGGCCAGTTCCCGCCCGGTGTCACGACGTGGGATGGTGCAGGCGACAATAACGCCTATCAAGCCGGGCAGGCCGTTTTCATCAAGAATACGGGCAGTGTCACGGTCTGGATGCGCGCCAACGACAAAGACCTGCTCAATAACACGCTGTACTCCGCCATGCCGCGCGGCCCGAAGATGCTCGTCTCACCGAGTTCGCCCGCCATCCGGGGTGTGCCGAAATCGAGCAAGAATGCGGACGCGGCGAAGGCCTTGCTCGAATACCTTGCCAACAAGGAATTCACGCAGAAATATTACCCGCTCGCCATTTACGGTCCGGTCCTTCAAGACGAGACCACGTATGATTTGTTCAAGACCGATCCAGTCCATATCGGCCTCGCGGATCTCGTTGTCAACGGCACCGCGCCCGCCTTCCCAGACGTGAGTAACGCGGCCTACGCGGACTTCAACAACAACTACATCGTGCCGAAGATGATCCAGCGGGTCGTTATTGACAAGTACGATCTCGACAAGGCGATTGACGAGGCGCAGAAGGCCGGCGACGCCATCTATGGCAAGTATAAGTAGACAGTAGTCGGTAGTCAGCGCGGAGGGCGGTTCATGAACCGCCCTCCGGTCTCTGAGTATCGGGACAAGAGTCATATGACGGTTCAGCAGGGCAACTCAGTCCTCAGTCCTCAGTCCTTCCCATGCGGCGCCCATTCTGGACGTTCGCGCGGCGCGGCTCGCTGACCGGGTATCTGCTCGTCATCCCGGTCTGCGTCGTCCTGCTTGCGCTCGTCGCGTACCCGTTCTTCTATGCGATTGTCATCTCCTTCACCAGCCGCGTTGTCGGCAACGCCGGGCACTGGGTGGGATTCCAAAACTTCCGCTACCTCTGGAACTTCGTCTCATTCAAGCGCGCACTGACGAACACCCTGACGCTCGTACTCGTCTCCGACGGGCTGAAACTGGTCATCGGTCTCAGTCTCGCCCTGCTGCTCAATGAGAAGTTGCGCGCCCGTGGGATGTTCCGCTCGTTTATCCTCTTGCCGTGGGCGATGCCGGGCTTCGTCGCGTTCCTCACCTGGCGGCTCTTGTTCCTGCCGATCGGCGGCGGCTTCAACCTGATCCTCACGCAGACGCACATTCACGCCGGCATCATTGACTGGCTCGGTCAGAAGTCCACGGCGATGCCCGCCGTGATTATGGCGACCGTCTGGCGCGGCTTCCCGTTCTGGTGCATCTCCTTCCTCGCGGCGTTGCAGAATGTGCCGCAGGAGCAGTACGAGGCCGCCAAAACGGATGGTGCAAACGCCTGGCAGCGCTTCTGGTTCATTACACTACCGAGCATCCGGCACGTCATCCTCGTCGTCGCGCTGCTCTCCTCGATCTGGACAGCGAACTCGTTCGAGAATATCTGGCTGATGACGCAGGGCGGGCCGTCCGATGCGACGATGGTGCTGCCCGTGCTCGCCTATTTCGGCCTGGCGAGCCAGCGACTCGGCGAGGCGGCGGCCGTCTCCGTCGCGGTTATCCCGGCGCTGGCGATCCTCGTCTTTATCGTCGCGGCGCTCTTACAGAAGGACTAAGGGCTGAGGACTGAGAAGGCGAAGTGCCAGTAGTGCATCCCGTCGTCTCCCCTCTCCATCGCCCTTTCGCTCGACCTCCGTAAGGTCCGTTTGGCGATGGAGAGGGGTCGGGGGTGAGGAAATGAAAGGGTTTCATCTATGGCGACCATCACGCGGCCACATGCGAGAGTGCAAAGTATCGAGCGGGTACGCGTGGAGAACCGGGGGCGAGCGCGTAGAATCGTGACGTATGCGGTGCTCGTGCTCGTCTGTCTGATTATCGTCTTCCCAATTTATTGGATGCTGACGATCTCACTCAAAACGCCACGCGATATTTATCGCGTCCCCTCGCTCGTGCCACACACTATGACGCTCGATAATTTCCGGACGCTGATCGTCAAGAAGCACTTCCTGACCAACATCCGCAACAGCATCATCGTCGCGACGAGCAGCACGGTCATTTCGGTGACGATCTCTGCGCTCTGCGCATACAGCCTCGTGCGTTTCAAGTATCGGGGGCAAGGGCTGATTGGGCGGCTGATCCTGCTCGCTTACCTCACGCCGGCATCGCTCTTGTTCATCCCGCTCTCGGTGATCGTGGCACGTCTCCAGCTCGGCAACTCGCTCCACGGCCTGATTATCGTCTATCTCAGCTTCTCGACACCCTTCAGTACCTGGTTACTGATGGGTTACTTCCGCGGCATCCCCGCAGACCTCGAAGAGCAGGCGATGGTCGATGGTACGACGCGGATCGGCGCGCTCATCAGAATTTTGCTGCCGCTCTCGCTGCCCGGCCTCGTCGCCGTGAGCATCTTCACCTTCACAGGCGCGTGGAACGAACTCCTCCTCGCCCTAATCTTCATTACGTCGGAGGACAAGCGGACGGTGCCGCTCGGTTTGCAGTACCTGATTACCGGCGATACGTTCCTGTGGGGGCCAATCATGGCGGGAGCCGTACTCTCCGCGCTGCCGGTAATGGTCCTCTATTTCCTCGCCCAGCGATTCATGGTGCAGGGGATCGCCGCAGGCGCGGTCAAGGGTTAGCGCTCGTGATGAAACCGGGGAGAACCGCAAAGACGCAATGAGCGCAGAGGGCGCAAAGAGGGAATAAAGAAGAGAAAACAATCCCCTATTTCCTCTGTGTTCTCTGCGTCTCTGCGTCTCTGCGTTGATTCGGTTTCGCCGGTTCTTAGTGTGCCGTTGGGTTCTCCATGTGCGTGGCTTCGGAAACAGCATTCGCCTTGATGTTGAACTGGCTGGCGGACCAGACGGGTTGACCGTCCTTCACGACGATCACTTGCGGGGACTCGTGGCGGATGCCGGTGCGCTTCGTCACGGCTGACGCGATCGCTTTGTCGTGCTCGACATCAACAATCGCGACATCGGCCGACACCTGTTCCATCTCGCGGTACGCACGGGCGCTGATCGGGCAGTACGGGTCGTGTTTAAAGAGGATCACCGGGTGTTGTGCCGAGGACGCAAACAATGCGTCGAGTGATTCGGTATCAGTGACCGGCTTGAAGTGTTCGTCCATACAGAGCATCCTTCTTCCTTGCATTCCGGCATACCAGTTTTTGTGTGCCATCTCATTACAAAGCAAGACGACGACCATCCATTCCCCGCTCCCTCTCTGATAAAGGTGAGGAGAGAGCAGGTCAACATGGTGTCCGAAATGATTACCCGATTCTCATACCTCGTTCACGCACGCGGCGGGAGAACAGGATACAGTGAGGGCGGTAGAGGGACACACGACGCGGTGGCGCTACTCCCGCCCTTGCTCCAGACTTCTTGCAAAACCCTTTTCCTCCTCTTCCCTTGCGCTGGCGGGGTACTCCCGGGCCCCACCAGTGCACTTTTTTTCGTCCGGTGCTATCGTGTCGTGAAACTGACGGCACGGTACACGCAAAGGAAGAAACTACATGGTCATTAAGAGCCGCACCGACATCAACGGCCTGCGCCGCGCGAACCGCGCCACCGCGCGCCTCCTCAAGCACCTCGCCCGAATGGCGAAGCCTGGGGTAACGACACGGACGCTGGACGACTTCGCGCGGGCGTACATCGCCGACCTCGGCGCGGACCCCGTCTTCCATACCGAGGAAGGATTTCCCGGCGCGATCAACACCTCGCTCAATGATGCCGCGATGCATGGCGTACCCAGTGAGTATCAACTGCGCGCGGGCGATGTGTTGAGCATTGACGCGGGGATGCTGCTCGACGGCTACTGCGGCGACGCGACGATTACGGTCGCCATCGGCACGGTCAGCCCGGCGCGGCAACAGCTGATCGAGACGGCACGCGGCACGATGCAGGCCGGAATTGCCGCCGCTGTCACTGGCAACCGTGTTGGGGACATCAGCCACGCGATGCAACAATATGCCGAGGCGCGCGGATTCGGCGTCTTCCGCGGCTTCACCGGCCACGGCGTCGGCCACAAGATGCACGAAGCGCCCGAAATTCCCTTTGTCGGCAAGGCGGGGACCGGCCCGGCGCTTCAAGAAGGTCTGGTCATCACCATCGAACCGGTGATCGCCGAGCGATCACCGCGCTACCGGATTGATCCGGATGGCTGGACGGTGCGCACGATGGACGGCGGCTGCGCAGCGCAGTTCGAGCATACCGTGATGGTGACCCGTCACGGAGCGCAAATTCTCAGCCAGGTCTGATCTGTGTCAGCCGCGCAGGTCCCATCCCGCACCGCGATGGGAGTGCGGGCGGTTGTGTTGCTCGCACTGGCGGCATTCTTTCCCGCGGTGCTGGTGCGTAATTGGAGCGACAACGCCTACATCTTCTTCCCATTAGTGAGCATGGCGCTCGTCATTCTCAGTCTACCCTTCGCGATTGCCGGGCTGCTGCCGGAGCGTGCGGCACGCGGGATCGTTGCCCGTGCGGGCGTCATCCTCGTCTGGAGCGTCGGCGGTTTCTGCTGCGTCGTGCTGCTGCTTTCCATCATCCCAGCGGCGACGCACTCCTACACAGGCTCTGTCCTCATGAGCCATCTCGTCGGGCTGGCGCTTCTGTTGCCGGTCGTGCTCGGCATTGGCTGGCGTTTACGCCGATAATACGGAAGTCATTGCGCCGGTGCTAGACTTGGTGCATCTTTCCGTGTGTATGGCGAGGGATCACGATGGAGACTTTCGGCACAGCGACGGCATATCACGCACCGGTCGAAGCGCTCAGTTGCCCCCACTGCGGGCAACGCGAGACGGTCGAGCGTGTCGCCTCCCTCGTCGCGGGCGGTGTGACGCCGATTGTCTCAACGATTGGCCGCATGCCGATCGTCCTCGGTACGGGGCGAACGTACGGGATGACACCGCGCAACGCGGCGGGTATCGGAATCAGCGGTGTACCAACCTATGCGCTTGCGCCGAATGAGCCACAAGGACTGCGATACCGCGTCACTCGTCACATCGTGGCGATGGCCGGTCTGGGGTTTGTCGGTCTCGTCGTCTTTATCATTGGGAGCGTTCCTGCCATAACGCGGAAGACGATTGGCGACGCCATACCGGCACTCCCGTTCACCGTGATCGGCGCGATCGTCCTTGCCGGCGTACTTGCCTCCGCCGTCTGGGAGATCGTGCAACTGGTCAGCGGCCGGGCGCGTCGCCATGTGCAGGGAGAAATGGCACGGTATAGGCGTGCGATGGAGCGATGGAATCGTCTTTACTACTGCACGGATTGCCATTGTGTCTTTGTACCGGGGATGGACGCATGCATCCCGCATCGGCGAATCCGCACCTATCTGCATGCAGAGCATCAGGCATAATTAGCGTCAAGGAGTAGAAAGCATGGGGCCGCTCGCGGAGCCGAAAATCGTTGAAAAGCCGTGGGGCCGGGAAATCTGGTACGCGCACACCGGGGCGTATGCTGGAAAGGTGCTGGAGGTCTCAGCAGGCAAGCGACTTAGTTTACAGAAGCATGAGATCAAAGAGGAGACGCTCTATCTGCTCTCCGGCCACGTCACGCTGACTTTCGGCGACGAGCAGTTCGACTGGTGGCCGGGGATGCTCGTCCACATCCCAACAGGCACGATCCACCGCTTCGAGGCCCAGGAAGACAGCATACTTCTCGAAGTTAGCACCCCGCACCTCGACGATGTTATCCGCATCACAGACGATTACGGACGGATGGACTGATATTCCCGTGGCGTAGGCTTCAGCCTGCGCGAGAGATTGCAGGCTGAAGCCTACGCCACCAAGTCCGAGGAGCGTGCATGACGCGCGAGCGCGAGGGTGTCCTCTGCTGCATTATGGCGGCGACGGCGTACAGCGTCACGGCGATCTTCGCGAAACTTGCGTACGCGGCGGGCGTCAATGTCATGACGCTGCTAACGGTGCGCTATCTGATCGCAGCGACGCTCTTCTGGCTGCTCATCCCCCGGTTTGTCTGTAGCATGCCGCCGCGTGCAACGATCACGCGCGGCCTGCTGCTCGGCGCGGTCTTTCAGGCGGGGCAGACATGGCTCTTCGGCACCGCCCTGACCCGAATTGATGCAGCGCTGGGGATACTGCTTCTTTATGCCTATCCCGCGATGGTGACCGTCGGCGCGACGCTGATCGGGCGTGAGCGGCTCAGCGCGCAGCGCGTCTTCGCACTGATTATCGCCACAGCGGGCGTCGTCCTTGTCGTCTCCGGCCCGCATCATGGCACGCACGATCTCGTCGGTATCCTGCTGGCGCTCGGCGCGGCCTTCGTCTATACCTGCACGCTGCTCACAGGGCACGCCATTCTGCGCACCGTACAACCGCTGACGCTCGCCGGACTGGTCGCGACGGGTGCGGCGATAACCTTCACAACAACGGGATTAGCGAGTGGCAGACTACGATTCGGCTTCCCACTCTGGGGCTGGCTACCGATCATCGGTCTCGCCGTCTGCGCCTCCGTGCTGGCAACCGTCGCGAACTACGCGGGTATTACGCGGGTCGGCCCGACGGTTGCCAGTATCCTCGGCACGCTGGAAATCCCGCTCGGCGTCGCCCTCGCGACGATCGTCCTCGGCGAGCGGCTCGGGCCGGTGCAAATCGCCGGTGGCCTGCTCGTCCTGTCCGCGATCGTGTTGCTCCAATTCCGCCGCACCCGGCCACGCGCGCCGAGGGGTAATAGGAGCGAAGACGACGCGGGCGCGACAATCGCGCCCGCGTCGGTGCCATGAAACGCTCACTCCCGTGTCAGGAGAGAGATGAGTTAGAGTGCGGCGGTTGCCGCTTCCTCTTCCAGCCACTGCTTCGCAGCGTTGAGGAAGAGGACGGCCTCGCGCCCATCGAAGATGCGGTGGTCGAAGGTGATGCCGAGCGTGACCATCGAGCGGATAGCGATGCCGCCATTACGCACGACGGGCTTCTCAAGGATCGCGTCCACCGAGTAGATGCACGCCTCGTTCGGCCGGACCATTGCCATCGTGACGTGGGAGCCGAAGGAACCTGGATTGGTCAGCGTGATCGTGCCGCCCTGGATGTCGTCAATCTTCAGTTTGCCGTCGCGCGCGCGGCCGATGATTTCGTGCAGCCGCTTGGCGAGGCCGGTGATCGAGTAGTCCATTGCATTGTGGATGACCGGTACCTGCAAACCGTCGTTTGTGCTAACGGCGATGCCGAAGCCGACCTGTCGCATTAACCGAATGCCCTCATCCGTCCAGCGCGATGAAACAATCGGGTACTGCCGGATCGCCGCCAGTCCCGCCATGACGAAGAAGGGTAGATAGGTGAGCGGCACGCCCTCCCGCTGGAGGAAGCCCTGCTTCTCCGCCTCCCGCCGCGCGACGAGGCCCGTCACGTCCGCCTCGACCCATGACGCCGCCTGGGGGATCGTCTGCGCCGCTTTCGTGAGCGCTTCGGCGGTGCGGCGGCGGATCGCCGTCATCGGGATCAGATCGCCGGAGGCGGAAGGACTAAGAGCAGGCTGTGATGCGACGGCAGCAACTGGCTGTGCCGCTGGCTGCGAGACCGAAGCGGGCGCTTGCGCCGGTTTTGCAGGGGCAGCAGGTTCGGCGGTGGGAGCGGCCTCAGCACTCGGCGCTTTCGACTCAGCAGTTTGTTGCTGCGCGGCGTGGGCCTTCATCATATCTTCGCGAGTGACGCGACCACCCGCGCCGGTGCCCTTGACGGTCGCCGGATCAATACTCAACTCCATTGCCAGTTTGCGGACGGCCGGGGAGTACATCTTGCTCGCGTCGGCGGACTCGGTGTACGCCTTCGCACCATTCGTTGCGGTGGACGCGCTTGCCTGCGTCGCCGACGGCAAGGACGCGGCCTCCATCTGCTTTGTGGCGTTATCCATCTCGAGATCGGCCTTTTTTGGCTCCGCTTCCGTCGCCGCCTGGATGGGCGCCGGTTCCGCCTCTGCCGCGTCCGCCGCTGCCTTGTCCGTCTCGACCCAGAGGAGCGTTGTTCCAACCGGCACGGTCTGCCCGATCTCGACGGCGAACTCTTTGATGACGCCCTTGAACGGTGACGGGATTTCGGCGACGACTTTCTCGGTCTCGATCTCGGTCAGTAGCTGATCTTCCTCGACCGTGTCACCGATCTTGACAAGCCACTGGAGGACGGTCCCTTCCACCACGGATTCACCCAGTTGCGGGAAATTGACCGGAGATAATCCGGGCCGGGTCATTGTTGCGGCGCTGCTGCCGTGTGCCTCTGCCATATCGTTAGTACTCCTTAGAATGCCGCAAGTTCACGTATCGCAGCGCCGATCTTCGCCGCGTCAACCAGATATGCTGATTCTAGCAGGTGATTGTACGGCATGGCAGGGGCATCCGGGGCAGCGAGGCGGCGCACGGGGGCGTCCAGTTCCGTGAACGCCTCGTCCGCAATAAAGGCGGCGAGTTCCGCGCCGAAGCCATTCGTCTTGCTTGCCTCATGGACGACGAGCGCGCGGTGCGTCTTGGCCACCGACGCGAGGATCGCGGGTTTGTCGTATGGCTGAAGGGAACGGAGATCAAGCACCTCGGCATCAATGCCGTCCGCCATCAGCGTCTCCGCCGCCTTCACCGCTTCATGCACGGTCGCGCCGTAGGTAATCACGGAAAGGGTCGTACCGGGGCGGGCGATCCGCGCCACACCGAGAGGCACGAGTACGTCACCCGTCGGCATCGGCTCGCGCAGAGAGCGATAGAGCCGCTTGTGCTCGAAGAAGATCACCGGGTTCGGATCGCGGATCGCCGCCTTGAGCATTCCCTTCGCGTCGGCGGGTGTGGCAGGCATCGCCACCTTCAGGCCCGGCATGACGAAGAGGTTTTCCGGCGACTGCGAGTGATAAAACCCGCCGTGGATGCCGCCACCAATCGGGGCGCGTACGACGATCGGCAGGCATGCATCGCCGTTCGAGCGATAATGCATCTTCGCCATTTCGCTGAAGATCTGCTCCAGCGCCGAGTAGATGAAGTCCGCGAATTGAATTTCGATGATCGGCACGCTGCCGAGCAGCGCCGCGCCGATGGCGAAGCCAGTGAAGCCACTCTCCGCAATCGGCGTATCGAGGACGCGCTGTGGGCCGAATTGCTCGATCAGCCCCTTGGTCGCGCCGAAGACGCCCCCGCGCGGCCCAATGTCCTCGCCAAGCAGGAAAAGACGCGGGTCGCGCGCCATCTCCTCGGCGAGCGCCTGATTAATCGCCTCGATCATCGTCACGCCGCTGCGCGTATCGGCGCCGGTGATCCCCGTCGGTGGCGAGAATAGGCCGTGGGCGACGGGGCCGTGTTCATCGTGCTCGGTATGCTCTTCGGTCGCCGCCATGCGGTTCGGCGCGGCGGCAATCTCGGTAATCTCCTGCTCAACAGTGGGGCGGGTCGAGACGGCCATTAGATTCCCTCCTCAACGCTCGACAGGTGCATAGACGCGGTCCCCGACCGTCGCGGGATCGGGATCAGGCGCGGCCTGCGCCGCCGCGACCGCCACCGCGATCTCCTCGCGAATACGGGCGCGACGGGTGGCGATTTCATCCTCGGAGAGGAGGCCCCGCTCCTGCATGTACGCGACAATCCGTTTGATCGGCTCGCCTTCCTCCGCCTCCCGCACTTCCTCGCGTGTGCGATAGGTCATGTCATTGTCGTCCGACGTATGCGGCAGGAGACGATACATCTTCGCCTCGATCAGCGTCGGCCCTTCCCCCGCAATGCCGCGCGCCCGCGCATCCCGCACGACGGCATAGGTGGCGAACGGGTCGGTGCCATCCACGATCACGCCCGGGAAACCGAATGCCGCCGCGCGATCCGCCACATTTGGCACAGGAGACTGCTTCGACATTGGTACGGAAATCGCGTAGCCGTTGTTCTCGCACAGGAAAATGACGGGCAGTGTGTGCAGGGCAGCGAGCGAGCACGCCTCGTAGAAATCGCCCTTGCTGCTTGTCCCCTCGCCGAAACAGGTCAACGTCACGGCGTCTGTGATGCCTTGCAACCGCATCGCATACGCGCCGCCGACCGCGTGCGGTATCTGCGTGCCGAGCGGCGCGGAGATCGAGGCGATATGGCGCGCCTGCGAGCCGAAGTGGTGCGTCATCTGCCGCCCGCCGCTGATGATGTCCGCCCCCTTGGCGAAATACATCAGGAAGAGTTCATCCACATCGAAGCCGAACCAGAGGGCGAGACCGAGATCGCGATAGTGCGGGAAGAGCCAGTCCTTTTTCGAGTCGAGCGCCCACGACGCGCCGATCTGCGCTGCCTCCTGACCCCGGCACGGCACAACAAAGGGCGCTTTGCCTTGTCGGTTCAGCGCCCACATCCGCTCGTCAATTTCGCGCGTGCGAAGCATCAGGTCGAAAATCGCTATCGCGTCGTCGTCGCTGAGTCCGACCGAGCGATGATCGGTCAGCGGGGCGATGGCAGTGAGGGTGGCCATGCGGCTGCTCCTTTGCCGATAAGGGAACGTCATTCTCCGCAGATACTACCATGCATATATTACCATACGGTGAACTCGTTCGCAGCAGATGGGGTACGAAAGACGAGATGGCTATCGTACGTACTCTACGATGATCGTTCGTCGCAGGTTGCGTGCCGGGTGTCCGCTAGTGTCCCTTCAGACGAGGTAATCGA
>JAABUU010001166.1_pt1 | contig 46625 bp, 46 predicted proteins | sample 5559301 | NCBI WGS metagenome assembly JAABUU01 (sample SAMN10711884, study PRJNA513360) | rock metagenome | isolation source: Antarctica rocks | place: Antarctica: Victoria Land, Richard Nunatak white | reverse complement strand
TAGATCTGCAAGCGCTGCCTCAATTGAAGCCATATTGAATTTGTAATTGATTTTTGAAGAAAGATGAAAGTAGTAAAGTGGGGTGTGCACGGGACCGGAACGTGCATCGGGCCGGGAATACTCCTATCGCTAAGAAATGTTATAGCGCTAATATTTGTTGTGGTCTTACTGCATACGATCTAGATAATTCAACGCTCGTCAGAAAGAGCACCCAACATAGATGCAAAGAGTGCCCTCTTTGCTTCTTGCAAAGAGGATTACGGCGCTCTTGAAGGAGCTTGTCAGCATTCAGACACATGCCAATCCGTCGAGGTGCAGCTGGTGACCCTCAACACCAGTTAATCATCTTTCGTTAATGCCAACACCAACTTTTCACCTATCAAGTCCTCACAATCCATGTATCCATGAACTGTACAACTACAACTGTGTTGACTCTTCCTCTTCCAGCGAATACATTGTCAAAACAATCCTGTTGGTCTTTGACCTTTCATCTTCCACCTCTCACCTCACTTTCAACCACCAACAAACTTTGGCTTTCCGGCGACAACAGGTGTTACGTCTCCGGCCGTAGTTAATCTGATCTGACATGATCTGTGATTACTTGGTTTCTTACACATGTTTGATCTCTTCGCTGCCCAGCATTTGCACCTTGTTGCGATTTTGATTTCACGTCTCAGTCTCTCCGTTTGATGTCTTGGTGTTACACCAAGAGCTTTTCTGCTGTCTCACAAGATTATGTCGCAAAGCTGATACCAACATGCGTAGTAGTCAACTTAGAAGATCTGTGGCTGCTGCCACGCTTGTCAAGAGGTCTATCACAGTCTATTCAGGTAAGCTCACCACATCTACCGCTTCATGTGTATGCTAATGGCACTTTCGAGAGAAGATCTACCCTTGCACCATTAGTCCTACACACTGCTACTGTCTGTCACGAATTCCTCTACTTTACTGCAAGGTTTCCCAAATAGCGATACCTCTTTGTCATCTAGAGAAGGTCACTGCATAGGCATACCTTTTTTAATCCACAAAAGGTCAATGCATTGTCAAGTACCTTCTCCCTATCCACTCAAATATCTCGCATGGGCACACCTGATCGACACCCACAATACATCTGCAAAGCCAGCCAGATTTTCTCATATTCCTGCTCCATCACTCGCGCATGGAGCTCTCGCGTTACTTCTCAGCGTGAGAAGGCATACGTATGAAGCTATGCCTTGCTGATGTTGCCTCTAGGTTTAGCTGTTCCCCTGGTTCCAGATTGGGATCGATGCGCCCGGCTGCATGCACACAGCACGTTCTGCACTGCTGTTCTTTCGCACCATTTGGCATACCCTCATTTAACCCTGAATTTTAATTGGAATTTGAATTCCGCATCATGAGTCTGCCTGCTGCCGTCTGACAGTCATGGCTTTCATATTTCCTTCGTGTCTTGATGATTTGGGGACCTAAGATCCGCGTTTGCGAACTTAGGTGCTACATCGGCGTCTAGCTGGTACTAGAAAAGCTCCCTGACCGTGGAACTTTGCCTTTCATTTCTTCGGCTCGGGTCTAGCACTGATGCACTCATTTCACCTCGCCCCTTGGTTACTTTTAACCTCGAAGCCACTTACACATTCATTCTTCAACTTGGGTTTTTGCAAATCCTGCCATCCCTGGTCTGAGGACATATCTGTCCTCTGTGGAAACCAATAATGACGTCCCTCAGGTTGACCTGCTACATATTGCCCATTAGGGTTTAGCTGTCCTCTGGAGGTTCGATGCGCCCACTTCAGAAAGCTTGTGTCTGGATAACACGGCGCTGAAGAACTCTCTGAGATGCCAAGATGGAGCCTCTGCTCCTGATCGGGTGGAAGGCAATGATATCTCGGCATTCCACATCCTCTTCACTGTACATATCGGACATTGCGGCATGGATTCCGGCCTTCCTTCAAGGGTCCATCCGCAGTATTCTGACACTCCCAGCAAGACCATTTGGCTTCCACTAGGACTTCTGTCGTCACACCATCACCATTTGGAACACCCCTCCGGGGTCGTCACTACGCAGTCCTCCACTCCCGAAATCCCTTTTCTCTTCTGGGCTCGACGGAATACACTGCGTAGTTTCTCCAATCTCCACAACACCACCACTCCATCCATGCCGAGCTGCCAAGACCCTTTACAGACATGGCTACAAGTCGCTCGGAAGGATACCATCCTTGCGACTTACCTCACACGCACCTCTACGCCCCACCTTCCTATCTCCTACACCAAACATTTCTCCAAGATACCAATTCCTTCCAATCCTTACTCGCCCTTCAAGCGAAGAGTTTCGACAACGGATTCCCAATCTCCGGGCCATCTTTGGTTCGAAACTCACACCACCTGGCCGCGCAGCTTTCGAGCTGGCTGGTTTAAACAACAACATGATTTACGACTCAGATTTAGCAATGGCACGAGGATCTGCAAAGATCGAATGTCAGGTTCACCAGGTAAGTCGTGATAGACAGATCCGTCACGCTTTTCTTCTCTTCATTCTTTCCGGAAAGTCTACGTCTCTGTCTGTTCTCTTATCTCAGCGCTCTCTTCTCCTGTCTTTGCCTTTCCTATATATAGAACGATATACTATATCCATACCACATAACAAGCTCCAACGATACCTTCAACAACACGTAAGTCCCCCCCCTCTCCCTTCATGTCTTGATTGATTCAACACCCAGACACAGCAATTCCTCGAACACGGCTGTCAAAACAACAGTCTTTGATCGAAAGCACTCCAACGCCTAAGCCAAACCACCCTGTCCACACCACGCATAAGCCAAAGCCACCTAATCTCCCCCAAAAAGAAGACGCACAACCCCTCTGAGTCAAGGCACTCGTTACCCTCGAATCAAGAAACGAAACCTCCATTGCTAAGCCACGCCCCTGCCCTTCCAATAACTAAACCGCAGGCCCCTCACCTCCGTTATTCGCCCTATCATCCACCATCCACCCCCATCCTCATTTCCATAAAAGCCAACACAAACCCGCTCCTCAGCAACGTCCCCAAAATCTCTCACTTCCATTCCGTTACCTCGTCTCAGTTACCGACTCCGCTTACTTTGACCGCATGGATGGAGGATGGGGTTTGTCGGGTCCGGCGCCGGCTTTGTTAACAAGGGCTGTGGTGGGTTTGCGGCATGGGCTGTGTGAAGGTTGAGGTAGAGGGGTTGGAGGAATGGGGATGGAGGAAGCGGAAGGGAGGGTGAGTTTGGAGATGCAGTGGTCAGGGCGATGGGGTTGGTTCGAGGAGGATGCCCTTTCGAGGACGCTTGTTTGAGAATCTGTCTGGTGGGGGGGAGAGATGTTTTGTTGGTTTGGGGAAGGGATGGATGGGAATCGGAAGCAGGGATGGATATAAATAAACTGAAGAGGTTGCATAGGACGCTGTATGTCCATGAGCCTGAGCTTGAGCTTGTGATGGATGGATGTGTCGATTGATGGCCTTGATATCTACGTACCTGGGGCCGTACGAATATTCCAATGTCGATCCTCGCTGCAAGGCTAAGGTAGAGGCGGCGGGTCCCTTCTCCCCCCTCTCTCCCTTGTCCCAACCCAACCGCTTGCGAATTTCTCTTTCTTCCCGCCATTTGTCCTTGCGTTCCTTTAATTCTCTTATTACCTTCACCCTCACAACCCTTCTACCCTCGCGTTACCTCCAGTCTTCATCCTCGATGCTTCCATGCTCCATTCAGCATCCTCCACTCTCCACTCTCCATCTTCTACACTCCACTCCGCTCCATTTTTCACTTTCCATCCTTCTAATCTATCCACTTACATGCAGGACCCAACATCCTTACACTCAAGTCCTTGATGTGGCTCTTACCATGCGAGGCCTTTCATATACGTGGGACACTAAAGTTCGTCGACGTGATCGACTCATGAAGATTTCGATGTCAAAGACTAGGTTTTAGGGTGAGGCGGATATTAGGGGTTTCCATCCTGCCTTTGGTATGGTTGAGAGTGCGCGGTTGAGCATGGTAGGAACGAGTGCGCAATGTGTGTCTCTGTTGAATCCTAGTGCGCGGCTGGTCTTCGCTTCTCCCTCTCCCTCGCTCGATTATGGGATACAAGGATCACTTCTGAGCGGAGTACCTTCTTGCGTCGTTCTTCGGGCTGATGCCCGGCTTTCTCCCCTGAGTGCAATCCTTTAAGCGGGTGGTAGGGGGAGGGGTGTTGGTTCGAAGTGCGCTTGAATGGGTGGATTCTTGCGGGGCGTTGCTATGGGTTTGTTCCTTGTAGGTTCGGTCCTCGTGGTTTGACCCTTTTGTTGTGGGCCAAGTGTAGAATTCTGTTTCCGTATATTTTCTCCCCCGCGGTTCTTATGTCTCAAGGTTCTCTGGGTAAGTCATTAGGTACCTTGCGAGCATGCTTCTAGAGGCCTTTTAGAATCTGGATTTAGCGCTTCACTCTCATAATACAAGCTGCGATTAGCAGCAGAAGGAAGATCAACTTTGGTAAGAATCAGTTAGCGTCGTTTCGTCCCAATATACGTTGTCAAAGGAACATACCGAAGCTGCCAGGAAGCATATTCCCATAGATCCATGGCCTCCACCACGGCCAATCGCAAATAGTCGGGCCATGCCTGGCCCACCGATAAGCTTCCCAACAGTCTCGATCACAGCGACAGTGGTGAACATCCTCGCATGTCTTCCCATATCGAGAGAGGTAGCCAGACCCTGTAAGGCCGGCTCCAGACCTTCTGAGAGACCGGCGATGAAGAGTGCAAAGAGTAGCATCCAGCCAGCTTTTGCTTGCCAAAGCAACCCGAACCCGATTGCCGCGATGAACAAGCTCACTCGGATCACATTAAGATCGATCTTCTGAGCACGGTATCCTCTACGGATTAGGATTGTGGTCAAGGCAGGAAGGGTGATGAATGTGACGATGGACGCGCCGCCGGCTTGGGAGACCCGGAGCCAGGTGGTTAGGGTGTATTTCCAGTGGAACTTTTCGGAAGCGTGCTTTAATCCAGGGTCAGCCTGCGTAGCCCTAAGACATCAGGGAAGCATACCTGATACACAAAGGCCTTCGAGATGAGCCCAATTGGAACAATGAAGAATAAAGCGAAGCAGAACCGTAATCCGGGAATTTCGAACAGCTCTTTAATTTCCTCCCACCAACTTAGAGTGCGGTGGTGCACAAGGGTTGAGCCGCTGATGCTGTCGTGAGGTTGTTCTTGAGGGATGAGGGGCTCCTCATCTTCATCAAGCGGTGGAAATGTTTCGACCGGAAGAACATGATCGTCTTTAGTGGATGGTTGGTGTTTCAAGGACTCTGGCATTAACCATACGAGGATGCTGCCCAAGACCAGGGTTCCGCAAGCAATTTCGAACGAAAGCCAGATGCTAACGCTCATGAAGAAGGCTGCCGCAGGGGGCGCTATGAGCGTGCAGACGTGAGGTACCGAGGAGAGAAGATACATGTATCTCGATCTGTATTCGCTTTAGTGACGCCATAATCAGGATGTGACGTCTGCTCTATATACCGGCTTGATTGATCAACGCTGTCGGCTATGATTGTAAAAAGCATAGATTTGGCAACTCGCTGACCGCCACCCACCAGGAGGAAAATCGATGAAATCCATACCAATTGCGTAGGAAGTACTTTATTCAGGTAGCAAACCATGACAATCCAGACCAAGCTTAAGAGTGTGCCAATGCAGAACAGTATCAAGACCAGTCTCCGTCCGAGCCTGTCAGCAAGTCCTCCATAGTAGATTGCAGATACGACTCCTCCAAAGGCATCGAATCCAAATCGAAAGCCTGTAATGAGGGCAAGCTGATCTTGAATGGGTGGAAGCTTGCATGAGCGTTCATTGACCGGCCCAGATGCTGCGTCTCCATGGGAGGAATAGTATCTATCGCATATCGCGGTTTCGAAGAGACGAACGATAGGAACCTCGACTACATGTTTTGCGAAGCTAACCAAAAACTGTAGGATGAAAACACAGATGATAGTGACTGCAGCTTCACTCGATAGGAATGCTCTTAGAGGGCCAATCGACGGAGTTGGCCATTGTCGGTTCCGGGGTTGATCTGAACCAGCAGATTCGGCAGAATGTACGGAGCTTGCAGGTAACAGAGGCTGTTGCTCGTCCTCAATTTCATGCATGATTCGAGAGATAGCTCAGCAATGCATTGATGAGTACGGAGTAGTAGTGATGGGATAAGGCCATTTATTTGTGCTTCTGTAGAGGGATACTGGGTTCACGATACAATGTGGCAGTGCACCATTGGGCGGTTTCAAAAGCGCTTGTTGATGCAGGCTGAAACAATTGCATTTCCGAGCGTCAATGGGGGTTTGTGCAGGAGATTATTGGACATGTTGTTGAATCTTCCATAGAGATCTTGTCGCGTAAGGTACCTAGATCAGGTACCTTAGATCTATCAACTGATGACGTCAATGACTCCTTTTTTGTGCGACACGAGTCTCGAATCAATTGCCATATTACATGTCAGCAACGACTGATCAGTATCGTCTCCATATCTAAGCTCATGCCAAAGGCTGAGATATACATAGAGGACACAGGCACATTCGCATCGTTCAGAACATTCGAATTTTATGGTTTCGTCCCTACTTCAAGTTTCTCCATTGCTGCCGCCGCCCCAGTCCCTATATTTACTTGGTCTTTGGAGTTTCCTTCGATATGTCCGTCCGGCTGTGCTTCCACTCCTTGCTTTGCACCCGGGAACCTACTTCCTCTATCCTTGACTTTCTTCTCCTTCTTTTTGACTTCTGGTGGTGGGTAGGCCTTCCGTTCTATTTCCTGCCATTCAGACGATGACTTGAAATCTCTTTGAATAGGTTCGAGCAGGCCGAGCAATGCGCTGGTGACAGCGGCTTTCAGTAGTTGTGGTGTCAACTACCAACATCAGCCAATGACTTCCTTGAAGGACTAGAATCAGGTACTGGTTTGTTAGGGATCTTACGGTATCAGCTGCGTAGTCGTCCTTTAGTGTCTTCACGTCTTCATAGACAAGTGGCTCCTTTCCGTCACGTTCTCTTTCTACCACAAACTTGGCCTTTCCACCGCTTTTCAGAGCACTAATTGGCAGCAGTACAAACTCCACGAAACTAACGATGCCATTTCCTTCCACTTCTTTCGGAGCCGCAACAGCCTTCTTTAACTTTTTCGTCACTACCTCAGGGGTATCTAATAGGTCGATCTTTGAATCTGGATCCGAGGCTGACATTTTGCCTCCCGCAAGCCCCGGTACCATGGGGTTCATCAAGTGCGCTCGCTCCTTGTAGTTGATTTTTGGTAATTGCTCCGACGCCAGGATAAAGATTTTTCGTTGATCTACACCACCAAACTGAGCATCGACACCCAAATGCTCCTCGTCTAGCGCTTGCATCAGAGGGTAGATGAGACCGCTCAGGGTAGCATTGGCAACCTGTTTTACCACCTCCGCCCCAGCTTTCTTGGCATCGTGTTCCGTAACCACTGCGCTCAGCCGAAAGAGGTCCATGGTATAACTTGCCGACAGCTGGTACGAGCTTCCTAGCACAAACTCAAGTCTTTCTATGGGAACGTTGACGGACTTGAGGAGCGCTGTTATGACGAATCTGTAGTATTCTGCTCGAAACTTGACAAGCTCGATCGGAGCTTTGAGGTTATCGAGAAATCCGTGTATGTCTGCTAATAGAATCTTGATTGTACAACCAGCGCGCAAAAAGTGGGCGAGTTTACATATCGCCACGAAGTAGCCGCAATGCGGTCGGCCTGTCGTCGCAGTACCTGTCTGGACCGTCAGAAAGGTTCTCAGAGCTGTCTTGGGTCGAAGTACCCCAATAGATGACAAGTGGCCTGTTCTGCTTCAGAATTACATCCTCGAGAATCTCAGGCTTCAAGATCTCTTGCAGGTTCTCTTTTATAAGGGCGAGTTTGTCCTGTGGACTCAAATGTTCCGCCATTGTTACGAGAAAAACAGTGCCAAAGTAGAAGAACCTTGAGCACTATCTTGGGGCACAGTGTTCGATTGCTCCCAAAATCGTCATCTCAGCTGCTGATGATTCCTGGAGATTCCCTCGGAAGGCTCGGATAATGATGACTGTGCAAATCAAGCGAGCGCCCTACCCGAGATTAGCGGCGGACAATGACCGCGCTAATGCGGTGTCCCGGCCAACAGCAGATGGACCCTTCCCAGCCTTTTTTGTTTTCAACTCCCCTCCATAAGCTTGTATTCTATCATTGCCAGCGCATAACCAGATTACTTCAAACCAGCCATTCCATATTGCTCAAACCGAAACCATCAGCTCAATCACGACTTCCTAATACTTACGCGTCATAGGGCAAGGTTAATAATAGAAGTGGCAGGAAGCAATTGAGGTGGTTAGGGATAATCTTAGTTACATCAAGTAAATACTACCCAAAGGAAAGTCCTGTGCTCCGTAACCCCCAATCTTCCCGCTTCACATCTCACCTTCCATTTATTCTCACAGCAGGTACCCGTCACACTTGCCTAACTCTTATCCTTTGTTCCACAATCTGTCTTGAATCCGTCGCTACCCACATCTTGCAGGTATTTCCTCCTCTCTGGGCTCAGCTGCTGCCACAAGTTCCAATCGCTCTCGGCAACCCAAACTCGTCCTTCGACCGTCATCTCAACCATGAGATCCCAATATCTATACCCTGCCATCATTACTGCGGTGTTGACTGCGGCGCCAGCAGCAGCTCAGACTTTCACTACATGCAACCCTCTCACAAGCGGTAATTCAGTCGCTCTACATCAGGTACAAGAGTTCTTACTAAATCAATCGTAGGAAGCTGTCCACCAGACACTGCACTTGGCAAATTAGTCAATATTGATTTCACGCAAGGCGCTTCTGACTCCTTCACACCCCAGGGAAACCCCACGTACGATTCGAGTGGTGCCAAATTTACTGTAGCAAAGTCGGGAGACTCGCCGCAGTTGGTATCAAAATGGTACATCATGTTTGGGCACGTCGACTTTGTGATGAAGCCGGCCCCTGGTGTCGGAGTCGTCAGCAGTGCCGTACTACAGTCCGATGATCTTGACGAGATCGATTGGGAATGGCTTGGGGGAGACGCTCAACAAGTTCAAAGTAACTATTTCGGTAAAGGGAAAACGACCACATACAATCGAGGTGCCTTTCATGCAGATCCGAATAACCAAGCCGCTTTCCACAAGTACTCGATTGACTGGACAGCCGACGAGGTCGCATGGCAGATTGATGGGAAAACAGTGAGAACGTTGACTCCCCAGACTGCGCAAGCCGGACAATATCCTCAGACACCTATGATGATCAAACTTGGGGCATGGAGCGGTGGCGACTCGTCAAATGCCCCCGGAACCATTGCATGGGCAGGTGGTCCTACAAATTACGCTAGCGGCCCGTACACCATGGAGGTCAGCTCCATCGCTGTCACAGACTACTCCACAGGCACGCAATACACCTATTCTGGGACTGATGGCACTTGGCAGTCCGTCAAGTCTAACGGCGGCACCATAAATTCAAGTGGAAACGGCGCGGCACCAGTGGCTGCAGCACCGCCAGCAGTCACCTCAACATCGAACAGCGCCCCAATGCCATTCGAAGGGACTCACCGTGATCCCACCGTGACGAGCACACCCAATGCTGGTGGCTGGACCCCAACAACAATGCAAACTAGTGCTTCAGTAGCAACGACGGCATTACCAGGTTTGCCGTCCGGCTGGACAGTCACATCTTCTGGGAAGGTCGTTCCGCCTAGTGCGGCGCCTGTGAGTGAGTCCCTTGCATTCTGTCATTCGAGCACAACGTAAATCGGATTGCTGACTCAAATATCCTACAGTCACCATCCCAACCCATCTCGCCTATGTCGTCGCCAGCAGCCTCGCCGCAGGCTTCGTCCTCGGCTGCTGGAGCTGAAGTGGTGACCGAGTTCAACGGACAAGGATTTCCAGTCACTGTGACCCAAGCTGCTGGACAGGCCAAGAGTTACGATAACCAAGGTTTCCTCGTAACCAACGCACCTGCAGCACCAGCATCTTCGCCAACAGGCGTTGCAAAAGCAGCAGACAGCGCCACTAGCCCATCTAGCTCCGGCATCAATGTCATCAAAGTCATCAACGGGGCAGCGCCGATATACTTGGAAGTCCAATTTAAGATTCTAGGCGCCGCTTGCCTGTTGGCTGGTGTGCTCGTTCTCTGAAAATATTGTCATGCTGTTGGACACCAATGGAGCACGGATCCGGGTATGGATATGGGTTACGGGGATTATCAGGACACTGAGGGCATGGATCATTGAAAAGGGAGAAAAAGCAAGGTGTTGGTTGGCATTGTACTGCATTTGACGGACACGAAGGGATGCATGATGAATACTTGTAGTCTTGTACTAATGAATTACTCCGTAGACACCAAAAGAGCATGAAATAGCTAATGTGGACTCCGCCACTTTCTAGATTTTGTAACACGTGACATGGAACTGCTCGGCGAACAGCCAGCGGATATGATACAGTACTCCGTACTCGTACTCGTACTCTGCAGGATGAACCGAGGCAACCCTAACAATAGCGCGGGGTGGAGAAGAGGAGTCCGAGCTCACCACATGCACACTTACTTTTATAGATGCAATAATGGAAATCCCTAACTATACGTTTGAATGCTTCATGCGTTCAGTGACACCGCCCGGGCATTGTGAGAAGACTCAAAAGCTTTTCACCAGTCTGACCCAGGGTTTCTCTCGGTGGCCATTGTCTTTAGATATCTAAATACCTATAACCGTCATAATGCTCGAACAGTTACTGGACACTAAGACCATCTTGGCATTCTTTCTGATCGCGTTTGCTGTCTACTATATTGTCACTCGGGTCAAGGAGCATCTCGATATTGTGCGGTTGGGTGGATATGCACCCAGAGTTCGAGGCTTCTTGCCACTTGGTACACCTACTATCGTCCCGACTTGAGCGTAAAGTACCGGTACTAACTTTGACCCAGGTCTCGATCTTGTCTATCACTCCATAAAGGCCGGCCGCGACCATAAGGATCTGGAATTTTGGAGCTGGCTGTTTTCTTGGGCACCCAAAAGTGCATCTAAGACGGTGGAATTGAATCTTGCAGGCCAGCGGTATGTCGAGAACGTGCCTCTTTGTTTGCTCTGCTATAGCGTTTGAAAATCCTCTTACTAGAGGACTTAGGTTCATCTTTACTGCCGATCCAGAGAACATCAAAGCGATTCTGGCAACGCAGTTTGCCGTGAGTCCTCCAGTTCTCAAGCCACTTTCGAATCTCTGGCTAATGTAAACCGCAGGACTATGGCAAGGGCGAACCTTTCCACCGCGATTGGCAAGAATTCCTGGGTGATTCGTGAGAATGGACTTGACCATGGATGAACAGGAGCCCCAAACTGATGTTGATAGCATCTTCACTACCGATGGCGAGAGCTGGCACAACAGCAGACAGTTGATTAGGCCTCAATTCATCAAGACTCGCGTCAGCGACCTGCAAATCTTTGAGAAGCACGTACATAAAATGCTCAGCCAGATTGGGGATAGAGGACAGGAAGTTGATAGTAAGTTTGTCCGTGATACGTTGCACTGCTTGGTCGCTAATGTATCTCCAGTATCTGCTTTGTTCTACAGGTGATATTCTCCGAAAAGGTATGAAAATGGCAGATCTAACCATGAAGCAGATTTACTCTTGACTCTGCCACCGAATTCCTCCTTGGTAAGAGTGTGGATAGCTTAGACAACCCAGACACTGAATTCGCAACCGCCTTTGCCGAAGTCCAACGTATACAGAATATGTTCGCTCGAGCCGGGTAAGCTCCCTATCCTCTCTATCCTCGTTACCACCACTAATTCCCCAGCCCCCTCGTCATCAAGCTCCTCCCCCGCGGCAACTTTCGCGCCGGCCTCAAAGTCATTAACTCTTTTGTCAACCCGTTCATTGAGCGCGCCCTCCGCCTGGACCAGAACGAACTGGACGAGAAGACAAAATCAACAGAGGGGTATACTTTTTTGCACGCCCTCGCTTCCTACACCCGAGACAGAAAAGTCATACGGGATCAGCTTGTGGCTGTGCTGCTTGCGGGGCGCGATACTACCGCCGGCACCCTTTCTTTTACCATTCTCGAACTTAGCCACCATCCCCATGTCGTTGCGAAGCTACGACGGGAGATCCTCGAGCGTCTTGGATCTCATCGAGCACCTACGTACGAAGATCTGAAGAGTATGCCATACCTGCAGCACACCATCAACGAAATTTTGCGCTTGTACCCCGCTGTCCCTTTCAACGTGCGCATGTCCTTGCATGATACGACGCTGCCGCATGGAGGAGGAAAAGATGGACTTAGCCCGGTGGGGATAAGGAAGAACACACCAATCGGATATTCGACGTTGCATATGCAGAGAAATTCGGAGATCTACCAGCCGATCCCTCTTGGTTTCCCGGATGTTAAGGAGTTTGTGCCAGAGAGGTGGGATGGGGGTTGGAGTCCGAAGCCGTGGACGTATGTCCCTTTCAACGGCGGTCCGAGGATTTGTGTCGGACGTGAGTGCCCTGCCTTTTCTCCCCATTTTATCTTAATCTCCCTATATCACCTCTCTACCCCCAGCCACTTTTTCTTCATACTATCATTTCCCCCTCTCTTCACGCCACCAGCCTCACCCTCCTCTCTCTCACTCAACCATATAACACTAACAAACACCCCCACACAGAACAATTCGCCAACATCGAAATGGGCTACACCCTCGTGCGCATCCTCCAGAAATTCGAACGTATCGAAAAGTACTGGACCGAGGCCGAACAGACGATGAAAAGTGAGATTGTCCTATCGCCTGGGAAGGAGGGCGTCAGGGTTGGTTTTTTCGCACCTATCTAAGTAATTTGGACGAGAAATGACGACGTTATGTTGTATAGTCAGAATTTTGTATTGGGAAAAGGTGGGTGGGTAGATTGATTGGTGGCTATGATGGGATGTAACTCGACGCTTTTGGATATTTGTACAAAATTGATCTTTCCTTTCCATCCATTCTCAAACACTTATATCCTCGTGTTGAATATATATAACAGAGACGGTCTCAAGCCATCCTTCCGATGAACGAGATCCTCAGAATCTACCAGGGGGCGCCCAACAATCACAATTTTCTGAAGCTGGCCAGCCGACAGTATTCCGTAGTTCAATGGGAAAAAGGACAAGAGCAGATTGAGAATTACACGTAGTAGAACAACCTTATGCCAGGTCTCCTGGAAGTAGTCCGTTCTGTTGTGAGAAGGACAAAACGGATAGGGTGATCGTGGAGATAAAAAACTCACCGATTTCGTGGGGAAGAAGGATTGGAATCATTAGGAGTGTAGTCTTTCAAAGGGTAGATGTTGTTTCCCTCCTTATCGCCTCTGAAAAACAATTATAAGGTTACCAGAAAAGTAATTGTGCGATTTTCGTAGGCCTGATAGATACAGTGCGCATCTGACGAGCTCGGTAAGGCAGGGGTGGAGGGTATAGAATACCACAATATCTGTGTTCCTAAGGGTACTGTAGCTCAAACATCGAAAGGCTGAGACAGCGCAGTCTGGATTGAGGTTAAAGATATGAATTGGGTGCAATCAAGTCCATGATTTCTAAGACGGAGAGGTCGATTCGAAGGACTCGAGTTGGGTGTTCCCATGAATGATCACGTGCATCTAGCCGGCATAAGGCTAAGCCACAGCAGTTCGGCTCGTCGGAATAATGGGGGGACCCCACACAATAACTGTGGGCCTCCTGCTTCGGCTACCGGCCCTTGCGCAAATCAAGTACTATACTGCAGATGCTTCACGGACCGGACACCCAAGAAGCTGCCCTGGCGTACCCTGCGCTGTCTTATTGCGATCAGCTCGAACAGTCTCACTCAGTTCTCTTGAGAGCTGCACTGCTGAGTGTGTTCTGCAGGTACCCTCTTCTAATTGTCTGAGCAGCTTTGTTCGTTCGGTAGCCGAGACGTGGGACGCATACATGGAGATCGCCGTGCCGCCTTGCCTACTCCTCAAGTCTGGGCCCTCTGCGCCTATACAGCAGCAACTCTCCCTCGTCAGAGCATCGTTTGCTTGCCAACGATGACGAAAAGGGACCATCCGACCCTGAATGGTCCAGAGAAGGCGAACAAGGGAACTCGGCGAGCGCATGACAAGACAATGGGTGCATCGGAACCGAGCTCTCGAAGGGCTCCGATACAAGTCCGCACTGGACATAAAGATCTGTGAGTCTTTTTGCTGCTGTCACTGCCGTTGTCGCCTTCATCTTCCAGAGGTACCCTACGGAATATTCACAGACGAGGCTGCTCACTATGCCGGAAGCTCTCCTATCTGTGCCCAACTTTACAGTGAACACTCCAGGCAGTTTTGGGCGAGGAGATACCGTGGAAGAAACACATGAGCTTGACTATTGTGGCCGAGCCTGGACTTTGTCATCACTGGAGCTTTGGATGCTATGCGATTTTTGGATCTTTGTCCATGTCAAGGGCCCGCCGAAGCATTTGTTTTCAATATCTTCGATATAGTCTTTTACTAACGGGTTCTTGGTTGCTCTACAGGGTTCAGAAAAATGACTCGAGTCCGCAGAGTGCTGATACTCCTTCGCGTGCAACCTTCTTCTCTAGTTCGCCGGACGTGTCGCCGAAGGAATATTCTATGACAGGTACGATCTATGATTATCGAAAAGACCTTGCGTGCCTGGACACCTCTGGAGGAAGCATACCTTCATTTTCGAGGGATCCACCTTCAGCAGTGAAGCCAAACGCCGAGGTTGCGCCGTGGACGGTGAACGATGGCCTCACGGTATCGAAGGGAGGAGCAGCATCTGAAATCTTTTTCGATGACGAACACTGCAAGTTTCAAAGTTCACCGTCCTTTCGACCGGATACTGGTGGCACTGGCACTAGTGGCTCACCCGATCGACTTTCTTACGGTGACGAGCGAAGACCGTCTGTAGCCAGTGCGACTACCATTAGCAGCCAAAATTCAAACTCGAATTCCAGGGCAAGCATTTCGAGAGGCACCCGGCGTAGCAAGATTGCCGGGTTCTTTGGCGACGATAGCAATGGACGGGAGTCGTCAAGAAGTTCGGATACCAGCATACTCCCAAGGATCCAGCGAGAGCATTCTACGTCATCTGCTTCCCAGAGAGATCGCAATAATTCAATAAATGCCTTCAATCACGACGGACCACCTCTGTCGCCCAGTAATTCAAGACCTCGGACTCCTTTACCATCCAGTGACGTTACTCCCTGGCTCTTTCAAGATTTCAAAGTAAGTCTACATGTTTGTCGTTCTTGTGTCACGCAATCACTGCCACTTTGCATGACCGTGTGTATTAAACCCCCAAGTCCTTGCCGAGTATTCCCTTAAGCTTCCAAAAATTTCAAAGACTCGGAGGGTCGCAAAAAAACTGCACAATACCCCAACGCCAGATATGAGAAGTTTTATTAAATGCACCCGGTCGCAGATCCCGTATTGCCAAGTTGATCCTCAGGTCTGCCTTTGAAATAACTCTCCCTTTGTATCTTGGTTTCCGATAGATTGTGGTTAAGATAGGAGATTATGGGTTTCTTGCTTGTCTGGCTGTCGCTACTTGGTGTTGACGAGCCTCAACAGTCGAGACCAACATATCATCGCTCTTTCCTGAACTTTAGAAATCGGTCAAACGCTAACAGGTATACGCCACAGGAGATCCAGCAGTATGGCGATGCCACAGTTAGACCAGCACCTGCCGGATTGGACAAGCAACGATATGTGGGAAGCGATCCGCCTGCTAAACATCAACACCACTCTCACCTGCACAGACTCCATTTTCCCGGTCATCGGCATTCTCGAAGTAAAGAGGAACCTCCAAAGCCACCGTCGAAAGATTTACATAATGGGCTTCCTGTCCAACCTTTGACCAATAGACAGAATTCCGCCGTTGGTGTCCGGATGCTGAAGGACCAGATCTCCTCTCCTATGGCTTCGCGAACTACTCTTCCCCTGCGTGGGACGAGTCCGACCCCTAGTTACAATAGTGCAATAAGCCGCGAGCCTATCTCCGGTCAGCGATCGCCAGCTGACGGCTCATCCGGAAAACGCTCAATTATTGAAAGATTTCGAAGACACAAGGGCGACCGGGGTGCGGATGATTCTCTATTACATTCACATTCCCTTGGCTCAACGCGGTCATTACAAGATCCGCCTAGTGAATCGAGCAAATATGACAATACCGAATATTCACTTCAGAAAAGGCCTCGGGAAGGAAGCATTGCCACGTTCGACAGCGGCTCGACTGCCAAAGCGTCAGACTATACAGATTCTAGCTCGCCATCCCAAAAGAAGGAGAGTGGGTCGCGGTTGTTGCATAGTCATGGAAGGTTCCCTAAACCAAAGCGCGGCATCAGTTACGAAAGTACGAGTGGAAAAGAAGCCGATAAGTCCCGCAATGGGTCTTCAGCAAGCGATGCGCTCTTTAATCTAGACACCAACCTTGACGATATGGAAGGCATTGTTGATCCATCCGCTCTAGGTCCGCAGCCCAATGCACCCTACGGAGCTATCTACACTGGCGCCACTGGCGGTGCGATTGAAGAAGAGCCTTCCAAAGAATCTAAAGACCTTCCCGAGGCGAAATGGGATGCTCCGGATTCGTGGGCTGTCAAAAAGGAAGGCGAGGATAACATACCTCGGGTACGAGAAGTGGATGATACAGGAGTTTCGGAAGCAGATGACGACGATGGTACACCTCATTGTGTCCGGGTCTTTCGCATTGATTCGACCTTCGCGACGATATCGAGGGCCGTCAGTACTACAGTCTCCGAGATTCTTATTTCCCTGGGGAGGAAGTCTTTCCTACAAGATGAGCTCGACAACTATCAAATCATCATGCGTAAACATGATCTCCAGAGGCAGCTTGGACCGTCGGAGAGACCCATCGCTATTCAAAAGCGGCTCCTGGAACAGGCGGGATATCAAAAGAATGATCGTATAGAAGAAATTGGCCGAGAGGACAACAGCTATCTTTGTCGCTTCACCTTTGTACCTACAAAACTCAGCGGCTACTACAGACTGGACACGGAACCAACGCATAGCAAGACGCAGAAGCACAGTCACGTTGACCTTCAGGGTCGAAGCCTTGTCACTATACCGATCAATTTGTACCAGAAATCAACCGAGATCGTGTCCCTTAATTTGTCTCGAAATCTTTCGCTCGATGTTCCGAAAGACTTCATCCAAGGCTGCGTCAACCTCAGGGATATCAGGTATATTGGCAACGAGGCTTGGCAACTACCTCCCAGCTTTAGCCTGGCCACAAGACTGACAACGCTCGACATTTCCAACAACCGCCTCGAATCACTCGAAAATTCTGGGCTGGAAAAGTTGCATAGTCTGCTGAGCATCAAAATGTCGAACAACAAGCTCAAAACCCTTCCTTCCTATTTCAACCAGTTCAAATCACTTCGAAACCTGAACCTTTCGTCAAATTACTTAGAAGTCTTCCCAGATTCAGTGTGTGAGCTGAAGTCTCTCATTGATCTGGATATTAGTTTCAACTCGATCCGAGCTTTACCTAAAATTGTGCAGCTTACAAAGTTGGAGAAGCTATGGGCAACTAACAACCTGCTCTCAGGTGCCTTTCACGGCAGCTTCAAGGAGCTCACGAATCTGAAAGAGATCGATCTGAGATTCAATGATGTTACAAGCATTGACGTCTTCTCGGAATTGCCTAAACTTGAGCAGCTTATGGTTGGACACAACTCGATTTCAAATTTTGAGGGATCCTTCGCCAAAATCTGCATTCTTCACCTTGATCACAACCCCATAACACGATTCGATCTGTCGTCCTCCGTTCCAAGCTTGACTTCTCTCAATATCGCCTCAGCAAATGTGGCGCAGTTGGATGAGACCATGTTTGAGCACATGCCAAACCTCAAAAAGTTCAACTTGGACAAGAATCATTTTGTGAACCTTTCTTCTCAAATCGGTAAACTCCGGAAATTGGAATATCTCAGCATTGCAAAAAATCCGTTGAGTAGTTTACCACCTACCATTGGCAGCCTCCAAGAATTGCGATTCCTTGACCTACGCGAGTGTAATCTTAAGAAGCTTCCTACGGAAATCTGGTATTGCCTCCGACTGGACACATTGAATGTATCGGCAAATTTGTTAGAAAGCTTCCCAAAGCCGGTGCCGGTGTTTCAAGCGCCATCCGTTGAGGCTCAGCCGAACGGTACTCAAGGCTCCTCCCAAAGTCTCGAATTTGAGGAATTAGGCAAGCTCGAAGACTTTAGCCATCGAAGGCCAAGCCAAGCCTCTGGCGGACTGCTGAGCGTTGGCAGCTCACCTGCTGGAAATGCTAGGACGGGATCCATCGTCTCCATATATGGGCCTGGCGGGAGAAAAGCATCCGTGATATCAAGAACCCCAACAGATGGGAGCTTGACCCCGATAAAACGGAAAGACTCAAACAACTCACAGCAACAGCGCTTCACAACAACGTTCGCCGGCTCCCTCCGTAATCTGTACATGGCGGACAACAGATTAACTGATGACGTGTTTGACGAGATTGTAATGCTGCCAGAACTCCGGGTACTAAACCTTTCCTATAACGAGTTGATCGACATTCCCCAGCGATCGCTGCGACGCTGGCCGCATCTGAACGAGCTCTACCTTTCCGGAAACGAGTTGACCTCCCTTCCTTCCGATGACCTAGAAGACATCTCTTCGCTTAAGGTGCTTCATCTCAATGGCAACAAGTTCCAAACGCTGCCTGCCGAACTTGGCAAGATCTCGAAGCTAGCCGTCCTAGATGTTGGTAGCAACTCCTTGAAATACAATGTCTCGAACTGGCCGTACGATTGGAACTGGCAGTACAACGCAGCTTTGAAGTATCTGAACTTCTCGGGCAATAAGCGCCTTGAGATCAAGCAAGTCAAACACGATCTATACAATGGAGTCAGTGAAGGGCAAGATCTAACAAATTTCGCTACACTTCACAACCTTCGGGTTCTCGGACTTATGGACGTTACGCTTACCATACCCTCTGTCCCTGATCAGACAGATGATCGTCGAGTCCGAACTTCTGGCTCGCTTGCCGGTACCATGGCTTATGGTATGGCAGATAGTCTAGGCAGGCATGAGCATCTTTCAACGATCGATATGGTGGTTCCAGGGTTCAGAGGCCATGAAACTGAGACCCTCCTTGGTATGTTTGATGGCCAAGCCTCATCAAATGGCGGTTCAAAAGTCGCAAAATACCTCCATGAAAACTTCAGTCACCATTTTACGGAAGAGCTCAGTAGACTAAAGGCTGATGACACGCCAGCCGACGCCCTGAGGCGAACGTTTTTGGCTCTAAATAAGGATCTAGCAACCGCAGCAAGTCAATCTATTGACGATAAGGAACACCGCGCTCCTCAACTGGCACATCGAGGATCACATGCAGGACAAACGCTGAATGCAGAAGACCTCAACTCTGGAGGAGTGGCTACCATTATATTTCTTGACAACATGGAGCTCTATCTTGCGAATGTCGGCGATGCACAAGCCATGCTCATGCACTCAGATGGTGGCTTCAAGGTACTGACGCGCAACCACATCCCTGCACGAGAACGAGAACGAATCCGAGAGGCTGGCGGTTATGTATCACGACATGGCAAGCTGAATGACGTACTAGACGTCTCACGCGCTTTTGGATATATCCAAATGATGCCCTCTGTCATGGCTGCGCCTAATATCTCTCAGTTTACGCTGGGAGAACAGGATGAGATGGTACTTATAGCGTCGAGAGAGCTCTGGGAGTACATAACCCCGGATGTCGTTGTTGACGTTGCACGTTCCGAACGAGGAGACCTCATGCGGGCGGCTCAGAAACTACGTGACATGGCTATGGCTTTTGGGGCAACGGGCAAAATCATGGTGATGATCATCGGCGTCAGCGATTTGAAGAAGCGTGAGCGAAATCGCTATAGAGGGCAGAGTCTCTCGATGGGCCCTTCAAATCTTCAGGACGAGCAGATTTTCCCCATGAAACGTGGGAAGCGCCCCAGGGATGGAGACCGGCCAGATGACTCGACATTACAACGACTCGACCCTGAAGTCGAGGCTCCTACTGGAGAGGTCGCAATTATCTTTACCGACATTAAGAATTCGACTCTGTTGTGGGAGAGTTATCCTCAAGCGATGAGATCTTCCATTAAGATACACAACGAAGTCATGAGACGGCAATTGAGAATCATCGGCGGATACGAAGTCAAAACTGAAGGCGATGCCTTTATGGTCTCTTTCCCCACCGCCACGTCCGCTTTACTCTGGTCGTTTTCTGTGCAGAGCCACCTCCTTGAGGCTCCATGGCCTAGCGAGATTCTGAATAGCGGTCATTGTTCAGAAGTCATGGACTCAGACGGCAACATTATCTTCCGAGGTCTATCTGTGCGCACGGGTATCCATTGGGGCAATCCGGTGTGCGAACCAGATCCCGTCACAAGACGGATGGATTATTTTGGCCCAATGGTCAACAAAGCATCTCGAATCTCAGGATCTGCCGACGGGGGGCAAATCGCGGTATCGACTAACTTCATCGCCGAGATTCAGCGCACACTGGAGAATTACGCCGACGTTGAGCGTTCTGCCTCCACGGGTTCGGAAGAAACACTTGAGGACGACATTAGAGGCCAAGCCATACGACTTGAGCTACGCCAACTTAGTAGCCAAGGGTTCGAAGTAAAAGACCTAGGAACTAGGAAGCTGAAGGGTCTCGAGAATCCGGAATATATCTACCTAATGTATCCGCATTCGCTTGCCGGCCGGCTCATTGCCCGACAACAACAAACGGATGCCGAAGCCGCGGCTGCATCTGCAGATCCGGCAAGTAAGTTTGGCGACAGCGAGCTGACGATGGAAACCCAGAATGTCTGGGATCTGTGGAAAGTCTGTCTGCGGCTTGAGATGCTATGTAGTGCGCTTGAAACCCCGGGAATAATGACCCTGAAAGCTCCTGAGACGGCGATGCTGGAGTTGTTGAAGAACCGGGGCGGAGAGGTCAGCGATCGGTTTTTGGTGCATTTTGTTGAGCATCAGGTTGCGAGGATTGAGGTAGGTTGAGAAAATTTCTAGCAGTGAGCTGATAAAGGTTGCTGATTTATTTGACCTAGGCGTGTATATCGACCCTTGCGATGAGAAATATCGTCAGACCCTTCCGCACAGAACGGAATCTCCTGGAGCAAGCCTGTCCGATGGATGAGATATTGCAGGAGCTTTCGGCGCAGTTGGCGGAGTTTAGAGCACTGAAGGGGTTGCACGCTCCGGTTGTTGCGCCGGCGTGATTCCAGGATGAAGAGCTAGCTGGTGGTGCTGAGGTTTGGGATTGGAGTGAAGGGGTGTTTCTTGCATGAATATAATTTCGTGGGGCTGGGGAAGGTTTTGATAGGCTGGCGTTTGTCAACAGCGCGGGCCTCGCGGTGAGGAAAGCTGGGTGGGACACCTAGGAGGCGTTGTTCTCTCTCGTTGGGCGGATGGGATGGAGTGGGTGCATGTGGTTTCATGGGATTGGAGGGGTTGTGATGTCTTGCTGGCATTTTACTTTTGGATATCGGGATACTTTTTTTTTGGAAGATATATAGGGAATGGGGGGGGGGGGGGGCTTATAGAAATTTTAGTGTCATTTGAAGCCGTTCATTGAAGAAGCACGTACGAGTAGACAGAAGCCTTGAATCGTTCCGTCTCTTTTTTTTTGATGGAGAAAAGTACTGCGGATTATGTATGTCAATATAACGTAAAATTGGCTTTTTCGAAGAAGAGCCAGCTAGGTACGAGGTTTTTTATTTTTAAATGGGCTATTGTAGAATAGCTGGGGAGGGGGGGGGGAGGAGGAGGAGGGGTTGATTGATTGATTGGTGGGTGGGTATTTACTGTAGGTGATGGTGATGGTGAAGGTGATGGTGAAGGTGAAGGTGATGGTGAAGGTGATGGTGAAGGTGATGGTGAAGGGTGGAGTTTTCTTTTCTTTTTTTTTTTACTTCTTTTTTTTTACTTCTATGTATGCGAGTGTTTGAAGAGGGCGGATGGATGGGGATGGGGATGGGAATTAGGGATGGGGATTAGGGGATAGGGAGGGGGTGATGGACGATGGATGGAGGATGGATGGAGGATGGAGGAGGATGGAGGAGGATGGATGGAGGAAGATGGAGGAGGAGGAGGAGGAGGAGGAGGAGGAGGAGGAGGAGGAGGAGGAGGAGGAGGAGGAGGATGATGATGATGATGTTGTTTGTTGTTGTCGTCGTCGGCATCTCTCTACTCTCTACTCTCTTCATTCTTTGAACCCCCTTTTACAGTAGGTAGCTAAACCATCCCAACCCATCCCAACCATCCCATCCCATCCCAACCATCCCATCCCACCTTCATCCCACCTCCCAACACAACCAAACCAACCCAACCGAATCTTTGGCTTTAGGTGCTAATCCGATATCCCTCTCTACCGCCCCTGGTGTCATATCTGTGGTTTTGATAAGGAAATGGTGTGTTCTTTATTTCTGGCACTTCTGTGGGGTGCAGTTTTTTTGGGGGTAGGGGGAAGGAATTGGGAGTTCTTATTATGGATGGTTGGATGGATGTGGATGTGTGTTGAGAGCGTAGGTTAGCTTTTTCTAGCTGGTTTGGGGGGGTGGACCAGAGGGTGGTGACGCATGCAGCGCCACTGGGCGGTACTGTGAGGATTGATGTTCTCCAAGGCTGAACGGTTCAGTTGGCTGAAGTGGTGGCGAGGTTTTCAAGACAAAGAGTGTATGATGCGAAGAGGAGAAGGTCAGTAACAGCGGGGTCGAGGAACCATAGCGAGATGAAATCAAAAGGCCCACGCTCCAACGCCAATACATCTGTCTTTCGGTAAGGGACGTGTGATCTGATAACGGCTGGGACTGAATCAGGTAGACATCAATAACCAAATTTTCTGGACCATAGGATATCATAAAACCGAAAATAGAACGAGAATTGGAAACAAAATAACAATATAGGATATAAAAGATTCTCGCAAATCCGCGCTGCAAGGCATGAAAACTATGAAATACACAGGACATATAGCACTTTCATACATCTCGCCACGTATTCGGCACCGGCTTCCGTCCTGCCAGCAGGGTACTCGGTGCATGCTGCTGCTGCGGTGGCGGTGGCGATCTCGAATTGTATACCGTGCCAATCTCTTGTTGCTCGTATGCTGATGACGGTGCATATCGGGTGCTGGCCGATGGGGAAGGGGAATAGGCAGAGTATGCGGGTTGGGCTGGTTGATCGCTGTAAGCGTGCGGTGAGGAGCCCCATTGCGGTTGGCTCGGCGCGCCGTAAGCCTGGCCTTGTGATTGGGGAGATCGGAGATCCGCTCCGTTGTAGGCGTTGGGTTGTTGGTATGGATTGTCTAAGGTATGTGAGCTCGCCTCGGCATAGCCAACTGGTGGCGAAGGCGCCTGGGTGGTCAACATGGGAACTCTTTGCGCCTGTGTAGGTCCCAGGGTTCCCATCTCCATGTCTCCGTCATGCTCCTCGAGCACTTTTCTTGAAGTTGCATTCTCCCAGCTTGGCATTGCGGGTAGGGCGTCCTCGTTTACCGGCTTCTTGCTGACGTCAAACTGTGCGAATTGAGGAGGTTCGTAGACGGGTTGTTGGTGCGCTGGGTTGTAGCCTTGATTGACGGGTCCGGGCCCGTAGCCTTGACTCGGAGGTTGCTGGTAGCCTTGGTTGGGTGGCTGCTGATAACCTTGATTCGGAGGTTGTTGATACCCCTGATACGGCGCTGGCTGGAAGTTCTGGGGCGGATCGGCGTATTTGTCCCCACGGTTGCGGTTGCGACCGCCGCCCGTTCTACAGCAAGAGAAGCAGTCGCAGCAGCAATTTAGGCCGCAGCAGAGGCAGCGGGCGCAGCACCAGAGGATGGAGAGGATGAATACGGAGGCGACGATTATGCCGATGATGACGGGCCATCTAATGGGGAGATGTCAGTGGTGGAGCAGGGGGTGGATGGGAAGGGAGACGGACTTGCAGTAGGCTTTTGCCATGCAGGTGTTCCAGCTGTTGATGTTGACACCGGGGATACCGGCGCGGATGACTATGAGAGGCATTTGGATGATTTGTGACTGGTTCAAAGAGGGAACAGCGATAGGTTTTGGGGGTGTCCAGGAGTGAGGCTCGGAAGGTTATACGGCGGCGGGAAAGGGCATTGGTATGTTGTGAAGATGTAGAAACGGGAGTTGATGCGAAGAGCAGTATCCAACACTGTTATTACTGTCCTTCAGTTCCTGCAGCGCTCAATCTACCTTCACGATAACTAGTAAATATGGAGTTCTTTGTTTCAAGTTGGTGGTACGCATTGATGAAGACAGGGGTACGCGGCTTGTGGCTCGCTGAGACCTTATTTTCAACCCAAAATGCGAACTCTGTCTCCACTATCCAGCTTGGTCATTGCGACGACAAAGAGTAAGCATATCCTGCCGTTGTTCTATAGGCCCTGTCGAGAGTAATTCTCACTGTTCTCGATAATGCGGAGAATACAGGAAGAATTAATCCCTTATTACTGTCCGGAGAATAGGAACTTCAAGGGTACTATCATAACTTCTTAGACTATTATTCTAGAGAGAAATCAAATCCCTTGAATGCCTTCTTAAAAGCCTCTGCGTCTTGCGTCTCCTCCGCCTCACTTTGCTGACAGTCCCTCCAGTTCATTCGCGCTTCGAGCTGCAGTAGCTTGGCCATCACCCTTCGCCCAAACTGCAGGTCGAAACGAAAATCTGGTGACAGTGGAAGCACCAGGGAGATTTCCTTGCCTAGTTCTGCTTCTCCTTCTCGCCCCAAATGATCCGCCACGTTTGATGTCAACTCTCCACTACCCTTTTCTCCTTCTCCCGGCCGCCAGATCCAAACTCGGAAGTAGTCTCCCTTTTCCGTTGTGCCGTACCCGATTTCTTCATTTTTGAATGTAGGGTATTTCTCGTTCTCTGCTTCGACCTTGAACGCAGCTTCTACTAGGCCTTTGGTGATGAGGTCTGCTGGTACTGGCAGAAATTGCCAGTGAATGTGAATGCCTTGAGCTCTGCTGACTTCCCATGTCACAGCCCCAAGACTATCTTTCGACTTCGCTATCAAAAGGCTATGTAAGGCTCGGCGATATCGGTGTACCTCATTGTAAGTCGCGGATCGTACTTCGGTATCAGAGATACTTGCGATTGTAGGAGAGTGCGACAGAGGTAGAATAAGGATGTGAGTGGGGAACCCAAGTGCTGGGAACGTCGATGCATCACTGAGTGGCCCTTTAGCAGTTGTGAGGTAAGTGTTATCCGCAATGGAGGTAATCAAGTGAGTTGCTAGATTCGGGTTTGAGAGACAGAAGAAGCATTCCTGGGGTGTTGGTGGAGCCTGTCTCGCGCGTTTCGAAGGTCGGTGATGATGATCGTGATTTGAGAAGCGTGAATAAGACTGCTCTTGTGGAGGGAGTCGCTGGCGTTTTTTGGAGTAATCGGTGAGGGGCGAGGCTGTAGTACCAGCGGGTATAGTAGAAGGAATCGCAGCTTCGGGATCTATGGAAAAGGCATAGAGCCACTTTTGTTTCAACGGATTATCAAAAGCAGCAAGGCTGATGAAGCGCGTGACTTGCTTTGCGTCCGGCTGCTCTTCCTTGGGGGCGTGGAAGAAAGGCTCACGCTCAAAGAATATTTGATCTGACGTACTAAAGTGATAGCGAGGCCGGAGGGTTGAACAAAGATCGGCAATACATTGCTCTGCGGTTGGATGTTCTGCACCATCAGGTATATTCACTTTGGAACCGGTACGGACTAACAGAGGCCATTGACTTGTGATTAACACGTCTGCTGTATTGGCGCCACGCAGAGCCTTGGCATCGTCTTCAGTATGGAACGGGAGATACTTGTCCTTTGATAGGCCTGCAGTGATGCCCGGATCAAGGGAACCTCCTAGTGCTACTATACGTAGTCCTTCTGACGTCTTGATTGTGGACCGTTTGCCTAGGAAATACAAGTTTGGACATACTTCACCGTCTAACCTCTCGAGCTTTTCAATAATTTTCCGAGGTAAAGGGTAGTTTCCAAGCGTGAAATAGATTGGTAACGGGATTGTGATGTCTCCATTCAACAGTGCTGATACAGCCTCATCATCTTCTGAAGTTGATTCCGCAGAATTCGCAAATAAATCTCCCAAGACTATCCCCAGCGAGAACAAGTTCTTTGAGTGCAACTTGGATAATTTTTCAAAAACCGAGGTAAACCGTCCTTTGATAGCTCCGGTCACAACTCTGAGCATGAGTCAGCATAAAATGTTCCCCTTGTAGCGTAAAGTAAAGAGTTAGGGGAAGCAGGGATGGAAGGATTCTGGATGTATTGAACGTTTCTGAAAAAGGATGCGTATCTTGAGAAGTAAGGGAGGATCATCTTGAATATATAGCGAATGAGATCAGGAATGCTGTGGAAGCAAGGCTAGATGAAGTAGCACTTACATTTTGAAGGTCATCCTAAGTATCATCTGTTTGTTGCCAATCTGAAGGCCCTTTCGGGTTTTAGGGTATCGGCCATGTGGTTAATCCGAACCGCGGCAATAGCGCTTGATTTAGCGGTATATCAAAAATTCCTGTCAATCTTCGCGTGAGCCAGGACTAATATCGAGGCTGACATTATGTCACGAAACCCGGGGCCTTGGTCAAAGATGGCAGTAGAGTCTTCACGAAGAAAAGAAAGACCTACCAAGAAAGTAAAAGGTGGTACTTCTTCGACAAGGAAACATCGCTTCGAGTCTTTTACTCAGCGCATTGCAAAGCTCAACATCGATCCGGTTCGTCGGGTCCATCGTGCTGATGTGGAGCAACAAGAACTCAGTACCACAACCTCATTCTTAAAGGCGGGCTTGAATAGATGGAAGGATCTAAATCTTTCTGAGATTTTTACAAATTTCGTTCGAGAGGTAGAGCCACTGTGCGACAGCTTACCCCAGATCCTACACTACAACCAGGGCATAATGGATTTACTATACATCTACATTGAGAAGCGGGACCCACAGTCCTTGGAACCATTGCTAAGCCTTTTGGGAAGTTTTGCCCATGATCTAGGATTCAAATTTGAAAAGCACTTCTCCAGGGCTGTCATGCTGGTTGCTTCTCTGGCTGCTAAGCATTCCGATGTGCAGGTCATCGAATGGAGCTTTACATGTTTGGCATGGCTTTTCAAATATCTATCACGTCTTCTAGTTCCGGATTTGGCACCTCTATTTCGCATTATGGCGCCGCTCTTGGGAAGAGAAACACAGAAAACGTATACTACTAGATTTGCAGCAGAAGCGATGTCTTTTCTCGTCAGAAAAGCAGCGCTCGCATATCATAAGAACCGTAAGCCCTTGACAATAGTAGTGGACTGCATCTTGGCAGATCTCGACTCTATGGCAGAGCGCAACGAGCATCTTGAGCTCTACCAATATGGCTTGATGACGTTATTTGTTGATTCTATCAAAGGTGTCGATAGGAAATTACACTCTTGTGGCGACTGTATATACCGTTGCCTCCTTGAACGTACTCTAGAAAAAGACAGTGGCCAGTCTTTGGACCTTCTGACAGTGCTCAATGGAGTTACCATTGGCTTGATCCACCTCACTGATGCTACGACCTTCCAATCGATCTTAGACATTGTTCTCGAAAGTATCAAAAACCTGCATACAAGATCAACTACCAGCCACGTTATGGTTCATGAACGCTTGCTTTTGATAGTTACCGCGGTGAGGAAAGGCTCGAGAATACAAAATTGGGCTCCAATATTTGATGCATTGATGTCATTACTAGAAATCCACGGAAAGTCCGCTACCACAAATTTCCTGACAATCCACGAAGCCGCAGCAGTGATCCTTCAATCGGCACCATTGGAGACAGTGATCCCCAGATATCGTCAGATCCTAGATATACTTGCAGATGATTACAACGCACATGAATTCCTTCAATTTTGCAGTTATTTTTATGATCTAGGCCAAGAGCGTTTTCGGAATTTGCTTCTTCCGTATTATTCAAAGTTTGTCATGACTACTGCTGTCCTCTATTGATTCGCTAACTTTGTAACAGGTTCATCATTTCTAAATGGGAAAGTAATGAGCTCGAGCTGTGTCTTCTACTTCCTAAAATCGTTGAGGAGAGTGGACAAAATAGGTTAGCATGCTCCGAAGCCTGGCAGAACCACATAGTCAAGACTTTCGAAGATGCCAAACTCCATGAAGACCTAATCCACCCTTGTAGTGCATACCTTGAGCTGATGAATCTCATATCTGTCTCTTCTTCAACCACGGATCGGGTCATGCAAGCATTAGGCGATATGATTGACCAAAGCTTGGATTTGCCGTTTGAAAACGAGGTTCGAACCACCTTCAGCCTTGGCTTAGGCATAAAGAGTTATGTGCAGCATTTCCCGACGTTTGACGCTGGTGTGCCCCGAATGTGGGCCTCGATCTTCAGTGTTGCTAGCCAATTCGGGGGTCTGGCCCCTTACCTCGAGGCTGTGCTTACTCTGGTGCAATCGACCCACCTTGATCTCGGCAATCAGAATCTCGACCCGCTCATCGGTGTCTTAATAGAAAATCTACATTCTTCTTGTCATCCACTTCGACAACTTTCCTTGCAGATTATTGGGGCTCTCTATCAGAAAGTCCACCTTCAACAGGCAGATATCATTACCACTGCATTGGCGATCGAATCTAGTCCACTAGATCTACAATCAGCTCGTTCTTTATCGATGCATGTCCGCAAGCTTGCCTCGCAGTACAAGTCGGCTTCGTCGGATTTCTGGCTCCAGAGGGCTATCCCGCATTTCTGCTTCGGTCTGCTAACATTTAAGCTTTCTCAACTTTGGAGTGACGCCATTGATGCTCTCAAAGAGATCTGCGAGACTAGGATTGGCGAGGATGTTGTGTCTCAACAGGTTTTTCGATGGCTAGGGCAACCTGAGTCAGCAGTTTCGACCGATGAAAATAGCTGTACCAATGAACTACAGCGAAAGCCTTTGACTCCCTTCCAATGTTCGAATCTCATGCATATAGATAGCGTAACGGAGTCAGATCTCAAGGCTATGAAGATGGCTCCTGAGCTGATAACGACAAACTTTGAAACGGCTCATAGATTCGCCCCACAAAGTGTAGCCGGAGCCCCGTCTCTAGCTCTGAAGGTTCTATTGGGTGTTCCTCACGTGGCTGAAAAGCGATCTCGGCAGCTCGTCCCGATATTCCTACGATGGGCTACTGACAAGATGGAAGAAGACTTCTTCGATGATCCAGAGGACACGGAGAATTTAGTCCTAACTGGGGATCCGAGTCACCCAAAATTGGCTCGGAAAGATCAGAAAGCCATGCTCAATCTTGTCGGCTGTTTCAACAATCCTAGAGTCTTATATCGATCATCCGAGGTTTTCGAGGCACTGAGGAATTTACTTGCCAACGGGGATATTGAAGTGCAGAAGTCTGCCTTGAAGGCGATCTTCACCTGGAAGCTTCAAGGCATACAACCATACCAGGAGAACCTGATTAATCTTCTCGATGATGCCCGATTCAGAGAGGAGATCTCGAGCTTTATGCACATCGATGATCGCATCAGCACGATACAGGACGATCACCGGCACGAACTCATGCCCGTACTGCTCAGGATTCTCTATGGTAAGATGATCGCAAGAACAGGTACGGCAAGTGGCAAAAGAGGGCAGACAACGAAACGGAGGGCAGTTCTGGAAGCTCTATCTCGATTTGGCGAAGGAGATCTCCGTGAGTTTGTCAATATTGCTCTCGGACCGCTCGACAGCCTAAAGATTGTCGACAAGTCATGCCTGATTGAAAAAATCTTAACCCAGGATCTTTTAAGTACCCGAAAGCAGGTAGGCTTAATCAACATGATCAAAGACATGCTTGAAACCCTTGGCAGTCAACTCAGCCCTTTCACACCTAATTTGGCAGATTCGCTCTTGTATTGTATGATCAGAGCTGTGAGAGGCCTAGCCACAAGTTCAGAGGCGTCAGCCCAGGATGTTGGTGACAGCGCTCAGATCTCATTACTCAAAATTCTACGGCAGACTGGCTTTCAATGCCTTACATTGATATTCAGTCACTGCTCAGCCGAAGAGCTCAAGCCATACCTACCAACCATGTTCACCGAACTAGTTAGTCCTCGACTGGAAAGACTTGCCATTGACACAGCACAGTCGGTATCAGGAATGCTGCGCTTATTCTCGACATGGGCGTCATCTCAGGACACAGCAATATTCTTGGCGGACTATGATCCTACAGTAGTCAACTCGATTGTCAAATGCCTAGATGTCCCTTCAGCAAAGGATGAAGTCAAGTTGTTTGTCTTGGATGATATACTGAAAAGAGTTATCAATCTCTTCCAGCCTACAAATGTCCTGACAAAAACTCTTGATGAAGTTGATGATGGGACGATCAAGAGGAAATTATTGCACCCCAACATGGACTACATCCTGGAGAGTGTGGGCTGTCTGCTTCGAGGAAGCCCTAGCAAGGAGATTTTGCGATCCGCAATACAGCTTGTGTCAATGCTGGCGCCTCTAGTTGAAGGCTCATACCAGGTGGAGAACCTCATCGAGGTCTCGGCATTTCTTCTGGATCAACCCTCCCATCGGGTAAGCCCTATTTCTAAAGGCGATCTATTACGAATTCTGCAACACTTTGTGCCGTTGTATGATCTCGCTCCAGGTGGTGCTCTGCAGGAACGGATCTTTCGTACCGTATCTTCACTTTTTGGATATTTCAAAGACCGAGCTAATAGAGAAATTCTGTCACGGGTTCTATCTGTCCTGGCAGAAGGAGACGAGGGGCTTCGAAATGTTGCAAGTCTATGCGTTAGCCTGAATTCTTTCTCTTCACAGAAGGTTGATGAGCCAGACTTCGATGAGAGATTGAGAGCCTTCAATATTATCAATGAGGATCAATTCCAGAGTTTCAGTCCTAAGGAGTGGCGTCCACTGGTATACAATATGATTTACTACGTGAGAGACAACGAAGAGTTGGCCATAAGATCAAATGCATCTTTTGCGCTGCGTCGTTTTGTGGAGACCAACAGGGTCGACCCTAGAAAGACACAAAACTTGGATTCCGACCTTGTTCAGCGCATCCTGTTACCGGCTCTACGTAACGGTGCCTCTGAACCTTCGGAACTAGTGCGTACAGAATATTTAGGCATTATGGCTCACCTCGTGCGTCATAATCCTGATTGGGATGAAATAAGTGACATGTTGGTTCTTCTTGTAAAGGATGATGAGGAAGCTTCATTCTTTGGGAACATCCTACACATTCAGCAGCACCGTCGCCTCCGCGCTTTGCGTCGTTTAGGTGCTGAGGCGCGTAGTGGACATCTGCGCAGTGCTAATGTTGCCCATTTCTTCATGCCTCTCATTGAGCATTTTGTCTTCGATAAGGCCGAGGACGAGAGTGCGCACAACCTCAGTGCTGAAACTGTCTTGACTATTGGGGCGCTCAGTTCCTCTTTAGAGTGGCCTCAATTCAGAGCTCTCTTCAGGAGATACAGTGGCTATATTCAGAGCAAGCCAGACCTTGAGAAAACAGTAATCAAGCTACTCGGTGTGATCATTGACGCTTTGACCCACGCAGCTAAAGTAAGGGAGACCGAGTCTCAGCAAGAGACCCAAGACGTCGCCACTATTACAGAAATAGAAAAACCGTCCGTGCGAAGCACGCTCTCGGTCACGATGCCCAGGCAGGAGAAATTGAGCGAAGACCTTTCGAATAATTTACTTCCATCATTAGTAAAGTATCTCCACGAAAAGGATGAATCCACCGTCAGCCTCCGTGTACCTGTTGCAGTTTCGGTTGTCAAATTGCTCAAGCTGCTACCTGCCGATCAATTGAAAGACCGCCTGCCGCCAGTTCTCACGGACGTGTGTCACATCCTACGTAGTCGAGCGCAGGAATCGAGAGATTTGACAAGAAAGACTCTAGTCGACATATCAACATTGATAGGGCCTGCTTGCTTTGGATTTGTGCTAAAGGAGTTACGAAGCTCTCTGGCAAGAGGCTATCAGCTACACGTTCTGTCATTTACGGTACATTCGATATTAGTAGCGACAGCTCCCGTATTTATACCAGGTGACCTAGACTATTGCCTTCCTCAAATTGTCGCAATCGTAATGGATGATATCTTTGGTGCTACCGGGCAAGAGAAAGATGCAGAGGAATACATTAGCAAGATGAAAGAGGTCAAGAGCAGTAAAAGCTATGACTCTATGGAGCTTGTAGCAAAAACTGCCACTGTCAGCCATCTTGCCCATCTCATCAGACCATTGCAGGCCTTGTTGCAAGAGAAGCTGGATTTAAGAACGGTAAAAAAAATCGACGAGCTGCTTCGGCGGATTGGTGTAGGCTTACTTCGTAATGAAGCTATCAAAGATCGCCAGGTCCTGGTTTTTTGTTATGAGATTATCCGGGAGGTTTACGAAGCCGGCGGGGCCTCAGAGGAGAGGAGCTCTAGGGAAGATCAACGTATGAAAAAGTTTTTAGTCAACGCGAAAGGGGCCAATAGGTATGGGCAACGGGGAACTACTACGTCCTACAATTACAAGCTTGCCCGGTTTTCTCTCGACGTACTCCGCTCTATCTTACATAAATTTGACGAACTACAGACACCAGCAAACATATCTGGCTTCTTACCAATTATTGGTGATGCTATTGTTCGATCGAACGAAGAGGTTCAAATGTCTGCGCTCCGCTTACTTACTGCCATCATTAAGGTTCCTCTCAAGGCAATTGACGACAACGCACCTATCTACGTCGCCGAGTGCGTGAAAATCTTCAAGTCTACAATTTCAACCAATACGGAGATTGCCCAAGCTGCTCTGAAACTGGTGTCCGCTATTCTTCGAGAGCGAAGGAACGTTGAGGTCAGGGAGAACGACTTGGCTTACCTTCTTAAGCGCCTCATCCCTGACCTGGAGGAACCTGACCGTCAAGGGGTGGCATTCAATTTTCTCAAGGCAGTCATGGCGCGCAAGATAGTCATTACAGAAATTTATGAGGTTCTTGATACTATTGCTACAATCATGGTAACCAATCAGACCCGTGGTGCTCGTGACCTAGCTAGGGGCGTATATTTCCAGTTCATCATGGACTATCCCCAAGGAAAAGGGCGCTTCTCCAAGCAACTGGGCTTTCTTGTTAAGAACCTCGACTACAAGCATCAAGAGGGTCGCCAATCCGTAATGGAAGCCATTCACCTGTTGTTTCTTAAAGTAAAAGGGGATCTGGTCCAGGATATTATCGGAACCTTCTTCGTTCCTTTAGTCATGGTCATTGTCAATGACGAGTCCTCACAATGCCGAGAAATGGCCGGTGCTTTACTGAAGACTATATTTGAGCGCGCAGATGTCGATAAAACGCAATCAATGCTAGGCTTGCTTCGATCTTGGCTCGGTCAAGCCGATCAGCCTTTACTCAGCAGGGTTGCCCTTCAGTCTTACTGTTTATTCTTGGACACGAACGGGTCGAAAGGCGGAAAGGAAATACCATTGCTCCAACAAAATATTGGTCAGACTCTCATGGCCAATCTTGCGGATACCGATGGTGCTGATTGGGAGCTGTTGTATTTTGCTCTCCAAGCCTTTGCCAAGATATGCCAATTATTTCCCTCATCAGCTTTTGCCACAAACGCCGCTCCCATATGGGCCAGCATTCGTCAGAGCCTTTCCTTCCCCCACGCCTGGGTCAAGCTATCCGCCGCGAGACTACTCGGGACATACTTTGCTGACTTCGCCCGCACGAACGCAGATACCCACGAGATCCAGCTCCCACTTAAGGGCTCCGGCGGCCTTTGGCTTACAGAGCAGGAAATGACTTCCATAACCCTCACCTCTCTAAACTCTCTCAAAGTTCTCAACGTCAGCTCAGAGCTCGCAACTCAGAGCGTACGGAATCTTGTCTTCCTCAGCAAAACCCTTGGCGCCGCAAACGCATCCTGGCCATCCCGAACTCAGCAGCAGAGTTCAGACGCAGCCGCCGAAGACGAATGGGACGGCATCTCCGGCTCCGACTCCGATCCCAAGCCCTCCACGTTCGCCAATGTCGATGAGAATCTTGCGGAAGAAGAAAACGACGCTATAGATACTCCTATCCCAATATCCAAAACCGCCCTCGCCTTCATCCTCCACCGAACCTCCACCATCCTCCGCCGCGGTCCTCTCACCACCACCGCCCCCGCCCTAACCGCCCTAACCTCCTCCCTTGCCCTCCTCTCAACCCTCTGCACCACCCTCCCCACCCCAACCCTCCCCCCCCACCTCCCCACCATCCTCCTCCCCCTCCACAACCTCACCGACCCCTCCATCCCGGCCCCCCACAGCCCGGACGCCCACTTCACGAACGGCTACAAAGCCCTGCAGACCAGCGCGCAGGAGCTGATCTCGAACCTGCAGAAAAAATTGGGCACGACCGTTTTCGCAGCCGCGATGCAGAAGGTTAGGAGTGAGGTGAAGGAGAGGAGGGAGGGGAGGAGGGGGAAGAGAGCGATTGAGAGGGTGGGGGATGTGGAGAGGGCGGGGAGGGAGAAGGTGAGGAGGTATGAGAGGAAGAAGGGGAGGAGGAGGGAGAAGGGGGGGGAGGAGAGAGGGAGGAGAAGGGGGTGGTGATGTGGATTGGGTGGGCCAGGGGGGGCGCGAGAGATGGGTGGGCGGTTGTGGTACTTTTACATGACGAGGTGTTTGGGTGTGAGAGGGGTTTGCGAATGCGGAAGGTCTGTGGCGCTTGTCTATTGTTGGAGTTGCGGGGATGTTTCTACTGTAGAGACGGAGTAGACAGTCGTCGAAAACCATCGTTTCCAGGATCAGCCCCAGCAACTGAACCACACCACAAAATTCCGGTGACAGAAATTCTTGTATTCTAATCTCCGAACCTATCCCTCAAACTCTCAATGTCGCTCATCGCAACGTGTCGACCACAAAGACAGCCCTCACATCCCATGCTTCTCCCTTTCCCTACCCCATACCATTTCCTGCTTCAGCTACCCCAGCCATTCAGGTAACCTCGGATCCTTGTGCTTTCCAATCCATCCACCTCTCACAACCGCGCCCACGTGGCGAAAGCCGTGTTATTCTCAACCCCCTTTTCTCGGCCCTCCTGCGGCCATAGCCGGCATTGCGGGTACGGCGGGCACGACCACTTTTCTCTCGCGGTCTGCGAGACGCTTCCGCTCGTTCTCCAGCTGTTGTCGAAGGAAACAATATATCAGCCCCAATCTAGGTGTCCTCTGACTGAAGAAAAAGCGTAGGAGAGCACTCACCACCTTCCGCACCCTCCCCACCATCCCCGCCTGTGCGCCACCAACGCCCTTGCAATCCTCGCCTCTGTATGGCGCACCCACCACCACCGCATCTAGCACGACAATATCCTTGCCCTCCCACCTCGCCGGCATAGTCCGACTCAGCGCATCGAAAATCTCTTGCGCCTCCTTTGAAACATTCTTGTTCCTCTTCTTCGCCTCTTGTTGCAGCTTCGTGACGGCGTTTTGGGCGCGGGTGAGGAGCGCGTTGGTGGGGAGGGGCCCGAGGGGTTGGTGTTGGTGGGTGGGTGGCGGGGCGAGGAGGGTGAAGGAGTGGATGCTGCTGAGGGGGAGGATGTGGGTGGTTGTGGAGGGCGAGGTGGGGGAGAGGGCGAGAAGGTTGGTTAGGGGGCAGGCGGTGAAGAGGGTGCCTTCGATGGTGGTGGGGGGCGTGAGGGTGGTGGTTAGGCGGATGCTGTTGGGGGGACGGGGGTTAGCTGATTGGAGTTGACAAGTAGGCGTGTTAGAGAGAGGGAGATGCATTAGAGAATATAAGAGCCAGGAGGTGTTTTGTCTATGCTGCAGGAGCTTACCGTGCGCCAATAGCCCCAATGAGCGCGGCCTCCAGTGATACCATGCCCGAAGAACCAACATTCGGTGTAGCGACTGGCGTCTTCCCACTCGCGTTGTGACGCTTGTTGTCTGCCATTTTCGCGTTGCTCGAACACTCCTCGATTCTCACTCTACGACCGACACTTATCGCCGATGCTGTTATGAACGCATTCACAGTTCGCGCTGAACGCCGATTGGGATTCAACGCCGAAAGGGAACGCCGTGAAGGCGAATAATACAAAGGAGTGACAAGAAGTAAAGAAATAAGACGAGGAGGGTTGCAGCGGTGACGGTAAGCCCTCACTCCTGGCACCTCGTCGCTGTGATGAGGATTGAGGCAAGTTGAGCAGAAAGGAAAGTGAGAGGATGAGAGCTGCATGGAACGACGCTACGGCGGGCCGAACCGTGCATAAGCGCTGCGCCAATGTCAAGTCATCAGGTAGGTAGACTCAAAAGGTAATAAAGCCATTGTGGGCCGTTTGAGCAATTAAGATATTTACTATTCCAGCAGTATATGTATACCTTACCTAAATCTGTAAACGCCAGTAATATGCTACTGCTCTAGGGGTATCATGATGAACTTCATCCGCGCCCTTTCATCAAGCTTGCCCGCCCCGCCCGTTGTTACATACGCCAGCTCAAGCCAGAAACAAACAGGTCATAGGCATTATTCGTGCTCCAGCTCTCCCTTCGTAAGTGGGGGACCCCGACGACCATCAGCGCGATCATCATTGGATGCCTCTCCAATGTCTTCCCAATTGCGTGGTTCGGCGCCCAGCATTGGTTCTGCCGCCTCGCTTTCCATTGCTTCTCTTTTTTCGACTTCCACTCTGGCTTCTTTTCTCATCTTCGTAATCTTTATATAGTTGTATCCGGCAATAGCCCCAATGGTAACTACGAGTCCGCTTATGTTAATAGGTGTGAGTTGATCATCAAAGATGATATTGGCAGCAGAGATGGTGACGACTTCTTTGAATATGCCGCAAATGCTGAGGGTGACGACAGAAGTTCTTTTTAGAAGTGCAAATTCAGAAGCCGTCATTAAGAAAGCCAGGACACCCGGGAAGAGCAGAATGCCAATCCCCTCAGCAACGCCTTTATCTGTCGTTAAGATACCCAGTCCTTTCCCTAGAGGAACGAAACCTTCAACTGGGATAGCGATAATTGCCAGGCTGAGAAACATTATTGGCGCAAGAAAGAAGATAGTGCTGAACGGGTTACTGGTCGCGGGATTCCGAAGGAGTAGGATTTGCGTCAAGGCCCAACGGAAGCCGGAGAAAAATGAGGCGGAGATGATGAGGCCAAAACCGAGAGCATTGAAATCGGTTTCACCAGCGACCATCATGATGACGCCGACGGTCATTGTTGCAATGATGAGTACTAGCTTGATAGAAGGGGTTTCGAGCCGGAAAAGGAAGGCAAAGAGCAGGATAAAGGCCAAGGCTGAGGATTTGCACATTGCTGGGCAAAGTAGCACAGTATTAGTCTTATGTCTAGAGTAGGAGGAGTGCAGAGAGGTATACTGAAAAACGTAAGAGTGATGAACTTGAGACTCATGTTCCCAAGACCAATATCTAGCCCTGTAGCAGCGCCGCAGGGAGCAATGCGCGTCAAATAGAAGGTTTTCGTCATAAGAGGTTTATCGGTCTGTGGTGGGTCTCTATGAATGCGGGCGTGGTTGTGAAGATTCGTTATACTGTCTGATCGAGGGCGGAAGTGTGGCAAGAAATATAGTACAAGTGAAGCCAGTAGAAATTGGACGACCATGTGCATGCAGGTTGTGAAAAGAGGAAAGTGGAAGTCGAGATTGCCTGGCGAGAACATCCATCTGTTGTACTAGATATTTGTTAGCACTTCGCAAGGAAGCAGGAAGGCTTCCTCGTAACCTACGACAGATATAGATACCGAAAAGAGGTACCATGATGCTATCAGCACAGCGTTGATGATTAAAGCCCGGATAACGTTCTTGTCGGCCAGTTTCTGCTCATGTTTTGCAGCCTTGATGCTCCCATCATTCAGAGTTGCTGTCCCTGCTCTTCTGTGCTTTCTTCGCTGCTTATCGTTCTTCGCCAAGGTCGTCCCTTTATTATCGCTGATGCTATCTTCTGAAGGATAGTGTTCCAACTCAACGTTCTCACTCGGTGGAAGGGATGAGAAGTCAGAGCTATGCCCATCCTCCGAGGAGTAGACGCTATGTTTGCTGCCAGTTTCATCATGGCTCCCATCTAGATCTAATTTACGTTGTCGATGAGGAATCGTCTGAGAGCCCGACATGCCACGGGCTCTTCCATTCTCGCCTTCAATCAGTCCAGCTCTTCTACGTCTATATCCCTCAGCAGAGTCGTCCATGTCAGGCGCTGAAGGATGAACATGAGCTGCAACGCTTTCTTGGCTGGACAGGGATGAGATCGATGACCCCGGTGGAGAAGGTATCGTCGGTAAGGGGAATTGATTGGCTAGATGATCATCCCCACGCTCATCCTCGTCCTGTTGAACGCGTTCACCGGCATACATTGGATTCCAGGAAGAAGTGTCTTTGATCGATCTCCTAAAACTATCTCGCCAGACCAGAACCGAGTACAGATATTGACATCAATCCAGTATGGGTGGCCTGCCTATGGTAGAGGAGCCGAAGGGCGCCGGTCGCATGGTGAGTTCCAACGACGCTTTCGGAGAGTAAGCATCGACCCATCGACCAAGTCATTTACAAGTAGTGAAAGGCTTACTAAGCTTACTAACACGTGATTGCGAATCTATCTTCAGCTTTATTGGCCAATGAAACGATTGGTCATATCACGTGCTCAATCCTAAATCCCAAGCATACCTTAATGGAAGGTAAGGTATGGAAGCACCTCAAAAGGAACAGTAACTCGTAATTAGAAAGCTCGTTCCTTTGTACATCACTTCCTGACCCCATATCTAGGATGGCATACCAAGATGAGATTCTGGCCCCAAGGCACCCGCCTGTCGGACAGATGTCCGTCAAGCATGCATTCGATTCTTTGAACGACTCACAGAGGCTATACGCTCATCATATGGCTAGGTATGCGGATCATAAACATTAATAAGCTTGCGTGGGCTGAGGTCTCAATCAGAGCTGCCTGGCACGGGGCGAGAGTTATCTTGCGCCAAGTCTCTGACGAGGCCACGCCAATATTCGATTTCATTCTCGAAATCTACAGAGTTTGTGACGGACATTGGGCGAACTTGGTGTCTAAGACGTCCATCTCTCCGGAAAGCATTCAAGACTTCTTAGACTACGCAGCTACCTTCCTTGGTAATATCGGAAATTACTACGTGAGTACAGAAGGTTGGTCCTGTGGGACAAAGCATTCATGTATTCCAGGGGCGAGGAGACCAAAAGTTCATACCACGTATTTCAGACGAGGATCTTAAATCTCTTTCAATGGTGTCTACAAATGCTACGACGCTCTATAATACCATATCACAAACGATCTCTGGGCGGCGCCCGAGCAACTTAGGTTTCCCCAGCGACGTGGCTCAGAGCATGTATTATCCTGGGTTTGCACGCATGACTCACCAAGAAATTGACTTAGTTTCAAAGACTCTCGAAAAAGAAGGCATTTTCCCTGAAAACACTCGTATCTACAAAGCTGTCGAGAATGGCATCGTGAGATATGATGTCCTTCAAGCTTCTGTGGACCGAGACAACGATTGCGCCGATCATCAGATTCCGCTTTCCGGAACTTCTGCCAAAATCCAGATTGTGCGAGGAGACCATTCAGCAGAACTGGAGCAAGTATGTGATTGCCTGAAGAAGGCCCAACAGTATACGGCGAACTCCGTGCAAAAGCACGTCATCGCAAAGTACTTAGAGAGCTTCCAGACCGGGGACCTCGAGGCTTATAGGAAGTCACAGCAACTGTGGGTCAAAGACCTTCATCCAGCTGTGGAGAATGCATTTGGATTTGTCGAACCATATCGAGACCCCCACGGAACAAGAGCGGAATTTGAGGGCCTAGTGGCGATTGTGGATATTGATGAAACGAAGGTTTTGACTAAGATAGTCGAATCATCCGCAAAATACATCCGTCAGCTTCCGTGGGCGGAAAATGCAACAGAAAATGATGGCAAAGGCCAGTTTGAGAAAGAACTTTTTGAACCCCCAGATTTTACTAGCCTTCAAACCCTCGCGTACTGCTCTAGCATTATTTTTCCGGGCATCAATCTTCCAAACTACAATGATATCCGCCAAGAGGTAGGTTTTAAAAACGTCATGATATCAAATCAGATCACAGCGGAGTATAAGGCACATCGCAAAGACCCTGCCTTCATCGATCCCGCCGAAGCACCAGCTTACATCGTCGCCGAGTACGATGCCTTCTACATCTGGGTAGTACTACACGAACTCCTTGGCCATGGTACATCCAAACTCCTGACACAGTATGAATCGAAGTCTTTCAACTTTGATATAACGAACCCGCCCATAAGTCCCCTCTCTGGGAAGCCAATAACAACGTGGTACAAGCCCGGAGAGAGCTGGACCGGCGTTTTCGGAGACCTAGCCACAAGTCTAGATGAATGCCGCGCCGAGTGCGTAGGTGCGTATCTTATGGATGATGAGGATTTACTTACGCTCTTTGGCTTCGATGAGGGCAAAATGAGTGCGGCAGATATCACATGGGCAGTCTACTTGGAAGTAGGCACTGCTGGTCTCCGTGCGTTGGAGAATTATATTGAAGACGACCAGAAATGGGGCCAAGCCCATAGCAGAGCGCATTTTGCCATGTTCCGAGTCTTGCTCAATGCTGGCGAATCATTCCTGACAGTTACTCACGATGTCTCTACAAACAAACTTATAGTGCATATTGATCGCTCGAAGATACTTAGCCATGGCAAGCCTGCCATTGGTAAGCTTCTTTTACGTTTGCACATTTATCGATGTACAGCGGATGTTGGGGCGTGTAGGGAATATTTCGAGGGTTTGACAAAGGTAGAAGGTATTTTCGCAGAGTGGCGAAAAATTGTCGTTGCAAGTAAGAAGCCAAGGCAAATTCTGGTTCAAGCAAACACGTTCTTAGGACGAGACGGAAAGGTAATCCTCAAGGAGTATGATGCCACAGTAGAAGGCATGATCCAAAGTTGGGCTGAGCGGAGAATCTGAGTATGTGAGTGAGACCATGCAGTATTCTTCCTTGCTGAAGATAATAACGACGATATACGACTGCAATTGGTGGGGAAGATGAGATTAGCAGATTGACGATGTTACGATTACCGACTTGCAATTGGGTTTTTCGCTTCAGCCATGGCTCTCAACGCCCTAGATCTTTCCTAATCGCACATCATTCTTCAACTTTGGATTTTCGTCGTCAATGGGTTTCTACGACATGGCATGGGGCTGGAATTCGAAATCTTGCCGGAAGACATGTTCGGCGTCTCCTTCTAGACTATCGACACTATCGTATATTCCTCTACGAGGCTTCTGCACTATTCACCAAGTGAGGGTTTCCGAGGTCAAAAGGTCTTGATTGAAACTTTACAAGAAAAGGACAACCAGAGCATGTTAAAAGAGTCTTATTGACCTGCGCGATGCATGTAATCGACATCAGCAGCAGACACCAATAATGCTGATATCTAAGAAAAGATACAGAGCCAAGAACTAATAACACCTACAGATTAATCTGCATGATGGCCAAAATCACTTGCATTAGCGACAGGAGAAGACCGAGACCTCCAATAATAATGACAGCCCAAAATGTTACCCATTGAGCCGAGTCACGCTTGTCCGCCAGAGTTCTTTCCACCCTCTAGGCTTGGGTGTAGCAAGCTGCTGCTGTAGAACTGCGATGCGACACCTTGGCATCTGGAAATCTCGAGCTAGTTGATAGTTTTGTCGTTCCTTCCCCTGACCAGAGAGATCGATCGACTTCTGGCCGCACATGAGGGCCGCCAGTAACGGCTCTTGGCCCTGGCGTGGAATATCTTCGAACACTTGAGCGCTTACCGTCCGTCGAAAATATTGTCGTCCAGCTTTACTTTAGCCAAATAATAAGCGATAGGATAAAACAACTTTGCGGAGAAACTCTGTAATCTTGTTGGGGGTGACCCATTGCTGACCTTTAATTGTCTGAGATGCACAGCTGCTCGAACGACTAACGATATCCAACGAATCGGTACCGTATGGACCAAATTTACCTGTGTATAACGCCTTGGATAAGACTGTCTTTTACCAACTTTGGTAGATTTGCAGCGCAAAATGAAGGATATCGAGAGAGATATAATGTGTTTGTGGCCTTGTGGTACTCTAAGTAGACCGATAGACAGTCCGTCCATCTGATCTCAATATGCGCAATAGATTCCAATACAAAACCGTTGAATTCTCCAGGTTCGACGGTGAAGATCGAATCGAAAGCTTGTCTTTCCTCCGTATCTTCGCTAATACAGGTATTCCGCGGAGGAATCAACAACCCAAAGCCCATAAGAAAATCGTCCAACCGCCTCTTCGCTTCGGACGTATCCTGCTTGAAAGCGAGAAAGGCCTGCCCTTGGTAGCCGTCGAAGTCGTCGACAACTGAGAGTTGTTGTGGTGGGCAGGTGCCAAAAGAAGGCTGAAATAACATTGTCTGCCAGCCCAAGATTGCAAAGACAAGTCCTCGACATATGTTCAGCGATTTCTCATCCGATATTTAGTTCAGCAACTTGCTAAGAACCAATTCGTCGATGATATGATCAATAGTGGGCTCAGCTTGAGTTTCGAGAACTTCGGCTACATCAATGAAAAATTTGGTGATTTGGGAACTTTCAGACTCCAAGGATTGTGGCAACAAGGTATAGACTGTCTTGGGAAGCAATGCCAGCTGCTGATTGAGCCACCATCGGTACGTACCATTGTAGATTAACTAAGTCGCGCCCGGACTCCCCAATCGAGGAGGAAATGGACAAGACTGACGGATCGATTTCGATAATTCGAAGATGCTTCGCTGTGGTCGATTAGCTTAGGCTAAGAACGCATGAGGTTGCAGTACTTTCGCGATGCACCCACCCCTTCAATGAGCGCAGCACTACTGTTACAATGGGAGGACACATCCGAGAAGGATGATTACCTTGCAATGCCCAATGTTTTCCCTTTCTATTGATGGCACATAAAAGGAATGAAGTTGAATTTCGGGGCTGAGGACCATCATGAACGTTTCATACAGCGCAGCAGGGGGACGAGCTATAATTAGAAGACTCTTACAGTGTGCCACAGAAGGGTGGGTGGCTGCAGGCACTACCATCCCAAAATATTTCACTGCCCTAACTTCTCTGCGGTTACTGCACTCTTCTTGGGAGCTAGTGCGAAAAGTGGGGCTCTCCTCTGGGGTAGTATACGAATTATATTGACCGTATTGCTATAATTCTGTATGGTTTCACCAACGCCAATCAGTTCGGCAGCTGATCTTGCCTGCCGGAGGAGACATGATACGAGATATACTCAATATGCTAGAAGAATTGAGCATGTCACTGCCAAGGTTTCGATCTCATGAGAACACTCTGCCTATGAATGAAGCGCTTGAGTCTTCTCTTCTTGCAGCCTATACCGAGATGACCTATTTCTGCGCTCGAACACTCAACTTCTTTCGAAGTAATCCTCATTGTAAGCCACTAACAGCCCGGAGCCTTTAATAGTAGACTAAAAATATAAGCTATACTACAGCGTAAGTCTTGGGCGGACTTTGACGGCGACTTCAAGCAGACAACGAAACGCCTCGAACGCCTGTCCCAGCTTGTGGACAATGAGGCAGATGCAGCTCGCATGCATGCTGATGGCGAATAGAACGCAGAAATTCTTGTTGTAATGCACGCGCTTGAAGCCAATACGCTGAAGCATGACGTTCTTCTATGCTACTGTATCCGTCTCGGGATTGCGGATCGAATTCTCGGCTGGGAGGAAGCCTTGCTGCAAGTCAGAGAAGCTCTTCAACCGGGTAACGATCCGTCTGGCATTCACTCTATGGCACTTTACGGTATGGGTGGGGTTCGAAAAACCCAGATTGCACTGCACTACGCAAATAACTCACGGGGCTCCTTTGACGCAATGTTATGGATATCCGCTGATAATTCAATCAAGATGGCTCAGAGCTTTCTGGAGGTTGCTCAACGGCTAGAACTCATAAGTGACGGCCTGGAACCACAAGACAGCGCCGCAGCAAGATCAAAAGTCAAGACATGGCTAACGCAAACAAGTAAGAGACAATTACATGAACATTCGTAGAAAACGCAGCTGAGCGGCCACAGCTTGTCGATGGTTGTTGATCTTTGACAACGCTGACGGCTTGAGTATTCTAAAAAATGCTTGGCCTGGCACTGGGCGAGGATCCATTCTAGTTACGTCACGCGATTTCAGTGCGTCTTTTAGCCCTGCTGCCACTGGTTTCCACGTTCAACCGTTGGAAGACACGGTAGGAGTTGCTGCGTTACTTACGCTTATCAACAGAGATGAGACGTCGTCCGAAAATCGGGTTCTGGCTGAAGATATAATGCACGCTTTGGGTGGACTACCACTTGCACTCAACCAGATTAGTGGTTTTATTATTCAGCAGCGCTTGGTACTCAAGGACGTTCTTCCGTTATACGAGCAAAAATATACGCTCGAAAAAGCCGTCTCAGTGATTATGAACATTCATTGAGTACTGTATGGGAGCTGGCCCTCGGTCAGCTTTCAGAGAATGCAAGTATGCTTCAAAAGCTGTTAGCCTTTTTGGACCCCGATCAAATACATGAATCGGTCCTTATGGGCGAGGTCGATGATAAGAGCTCCAGCGAATTTGCATTCCTATCGGATGAGATGGAGTAAGTATTGGGCATCTGATTTCATTCAAGTATTTAATTAACTTCCTTTTTAGCTTTTTGGATGCTAAAAAAGATCTACTGAAAGCCGCCTTGGTTGAGCGATTTGACGATGTGACGAACCTGCTATCGGCTGAAGACAATATTCGAATGACTGATTGTGTGATGAGACTGCTGGTCAAGAATTTTCCCAACACATGGGAAAGCGATATGGGGCACCAGCATACTGCTTGGAAAGCATGCGAGATGTGTTTGCCTTATGTCAAATTCCTAGTCAAGCAAGTCAGAAAGTGAAAACTCAAATTGAAAGACTCTCAGACTTTTGCTGATCTCGATCTTCGCTGCTGCTAGTAACAGAACAAATTATTGTATTGCCAGAACTGGACAGTAGCTTATCATATATAAGTATCTCTATGAGCGCAAGAATTACAACGATGCTCTGAAGATGATACGAACTACGCTCGAGAGCTTCGAGGATAAGGAAACCTTGGTATACGCCAGCACCGTAGATCTATCTGGTCTTCTGCAGTTGAATAACGCTCACCTAAGCGTCGCTCTGAAAGAATTCGAAATTGCATTAAAGATACGAGAAGCTATCCTTGACCCAGATGATGCGTTCATCACCTCAAGCTTCAATAACATCGTCTTAGCCTACACAGAGCTCAATGACCTCTCTCAAGCCTACTCTTATCATTCGAAGGCCATTGATATCCGACTTCGGACTAACAGCGATCGTATCGGTAATTCTTACAGCAATATGTCTAGTACCCTACTCCGCATGGGTAAACCGGACGAAGCCAAAGAGATGTTGGCCCGCTGCCCTTCCCTCAAAGACTTCAAGGATGAAACATTCCTCAAAACAGGCAACCCACGATTTTCTGGCGACATGGTGCTTCTAAGCCGCATACGTGTGCAGCAAGGGCGTCTCGACGACGCCATCCGTCTAAGCTCCAAGGCATTAGCATTCCGCCAAAGTACGCTAGGCAATCGGCTCAAGACTTGCGACGCCCTCTACCTCGTTGCCTCTCAGCTACAGCGAAGAGGCAATATTGCGACCGCCGTAAGCCTTCTGAACGAAAGCATTTCAATAGCGGAGAACCTGCCTGAGGGAAAATGCTACGATGCGCGATCGGAGTATAAGCTCGGAATAATATATGAAGGTCGAGGGGAGCTGAAGCAAAGTCATGCTTTGAAGACAGCAGCTAAGTCTCTTCGCCAAGAATTAGTCAGTGAGCAGAGGTCAAAGGAGGAGGATGGTGGAGATGCTTACGAGAAGCTCTGTGTTTGGATGCTGTGGTAGATGGTCAGCAAGGACTACGTGTCTCTTTCTGCTACTGCTCGAAGTCATCTGTCAATCTGCGCCTCGAACCAGACCAGATGGATGTATAATGGGAGGCTAACCCCATAGGCTTGTCGGGTAGCTTTGATTGGAACAGGAAAGCCGTAATTGAGGGGTGGCGGTGGTAACGCTGTGTGAGAGTTAATAGATATCAAAACCTTAACAGAGAAGCGCTTTTCAGAGAGACGCCCAGAGACGCGTTCTACTAAGACACCCATCTAGACCTTCGCATCTTGGCGAGCGAACACTCACTGTCGGATGGTTCAATAATGATATTGATGCCACGGGCATTCTAAGGTATGTGTGTTTCAGCTGTAGCCCCAGATAGCATACACTGTGTGCCAGGCATCTACACCTCGATTAACACATCTTCATCCTCATCTTACACTGTACAAGGCTGACCAGCATCTCTGTTTTATCAATTAAATACCTGTTTCAAAATCGACGGAAAATCCAACCAGTTATTGAACGTTCGAGTCCGTCTCAGTTACTAGACTTCATTATACAGTACCCCGCACTAAGTCTTCGCGTGCGCTCCTCAACCAAATCACCACCCCACCTGCATCAACCATTGAACCATCAAATTCAGCTGGGGAACTTCAATATTTGGGCTAGTTATTTAGTAGTATA